>Ga0302287_10000013_pt1 | contig 203224 bp, 192 predicted proteins | sample III_Fen_E2_4_FD_200452 | JGI IMG/M metagenome (GOLD analysis project Ga0302287, IMG submission 200452) | Peat permafrost microbial communities from Stordalen Mire near Abisko, Sweden - III_Fen_E2_4 | ecosystem: Environmental > Terrestrial > Soil > Wetlands > Permafrost | place: Sweden... | reverse complement strand
TCGAGGACACGCCAACTTCAAGGCCTTCAAGAACGACGTCCTCTTCCACCTCGCCGGCCTCAAGCTCTACCCACAAACGATGGCCGCATGAGCACTACCCACAAACTTCACGGAAGTGCCAAGTTTTAGTGATTTCAATCTTGGACAGTCGGTTGGGAATTGCTCCTAAGTCTTCAGGATGATCGTAATTCCACAATCCTGTTCCTGTGTCGGCTCCACCAGAGGCGACAAGATGTTCCCCGCCCATCCGCTCCACTTCCGCAGGCATGTTCACCGAAGCGCCTGGTTTTGTTCCGGCATCCAGATGCAGCGCGACATTCAGGTAGGGAACTGCCACCACGTCACTGTCAGGCACCGGATGGAAATGGGTCACATCATTGAAACTGGCCGCCAACGCATGATTGGCCTCGGAATCTGCATAGCACTCTTCAAAACGGCCATTGCCAAATCGAGTCGGATCAGACGCATACCTCCAGAACGCGCTTTCGGGCTCCCAGAATAGACGCAACCCCACATCGCGCCGCGTCGGATTCAAACGCTCGTTGGCATCCAAAGGCGGGATGTAGCCATCGATCAAATGGCAGGGTTTCTTCTGGCTCGATTTGAGGGTGGCCCAGGCTTCCCGACACTTTTTCATCCCATATTCGGCACCAAACCGGTGTGCCGGAGTTCCGTCCGCCTCCGTGCCGCGCCCCCACAGTTCCAGAGCATCTGAAAGGCCATCCTCATCGGTATCTACACTGCGAGGGTTGCTGCCGATCCGCAATTCGGTGGAGTCTTCCAAGCCGTCCCCATCGCTGTCGCGCGTGGCGGGGTTGCCGTCGTAGGGAACGAAACTCATGAAGTGATTGCCCTGATGGATCTCAACGGCATCGGCTAGATCGTGCCTGTGAACGCACCGTCCGAGGCGATCCCAACAGAGGACTTGGGGGCAATCAAGGTGCCATGAAAGCCCGCAGAACCCCGCACAGAGGGATTCCACAATGGGTAGCTGCCCAAATGAAATCCACCCGTTCCGTAAAGCATCCACAGCAGGTCCGATGCATCGCCACCCACCAAATCAAACTTGGCATCTTGCTTGAAGTCGATCGCATCCCGCACATGCACACGCAAGGGATTTCCACCAAACTCCACCCGGATGGTCGCTGACGGCTCCACGTTCAATTGAGTAAAGCTGTATTCCCCACCATGCAAGATCAGGGTGGCTCGCGAATTCACCGTCACCGTACGGTAACTGGTGCCCGAGGGCAGATCCAAAACCTGATTGGGTTGTACGGACTGGTTCGGATTGCTGTCGGGATAGGCCCAGTTGGGCAAGGCAATGCTCAAGTAGGTCAGCGCATCCTTCTTGATCGCATTGTCCAGGCCTCCGACCGACTGTTGGGTGAACGTGCCGGTGTACCACACATCGCCGTACAGGTTCGCAGCGATGCGCTTGACAAAGTCCCCACCCACCCGCGCATTGCCGTAAATGTGACTGGCTGCGCCTAAATAGACAGGGCCAGCATTGCTACCGAACCACCACGGTCGGGCTTCCACCCGATCGTTGAAGCTCAAACCCTTGTTGGTCCAGATCGAAAAACGGCGAACACGGAAATCCATCGTATACGGAAAGCCGTTATTGAGCCATTCTGTGCAGCGTCGTTCCGTCCTTGCCCAATCTGAATTCGGGGAGGTAGGACTTTGAAGACCATCAGTACTTGGTCTGAGCAGTTCATAACGGATGGAATCGTTGTCACCGGATTTCACAACTGTCCCCACATTCCAAGGCAGGCTGCGATTATACCACTTGATGCATGGTCCAGCCTGGCTCCCCATTGCGAGCATCAGGCACGCCATGCACCATCGCAACCATGGCTGGTGCCACTGGCTGCGCGACCTTCGCGTCGCGTCATTCGTTACCTGGCTGGCATGTTTCCTGCGGGGGGGGGTACGTCATCATCATCCATCCATTGGTTGCGCGGAACGGAACTGGGGTTCAGTCAAAAGATCGTTTCCAATCCAGGAATCGCCCAACACTTTTGTGTCAGGCCACGCACAGTTTCGTCCTCTGGCAGAGGACAAATGCCAGAGGTTCGTGCATGACTGCGCCAGGGATGCCGCCCGCAGGGACGGGACCCCGCAGGCAAGCCGAGGAGGCCCGGCAGGCTACCCCGCCCGGGCGCCCAACCTTATGCATCGATCTTAAGCCCGGTGAGCGATCCGCAGGCGTTCGCACACCCGATCCACGGACGCCATGGCGGGCACTTCGATCCAGCGCCAGGTGGCACGCGACAAGAGGAACAACGGAACCGAAAGCACCGCGATCAGGCCCCAGTATTCGAGAGGCGCCATCGCCCGCACCGCCGCTGTACCGAGCAGCAGGCGGAACACCACAGTAAGGAGCAGGCCGTGGAGCAGGTACATGCTGTAGGTGGGCTCGCCCAGGCAACGCGAGACAGGCAGGCGCAGGAAGCCGAACAAGTCGCACCCGCAGGCGATCGGGAGGAACGCGCCGCAAAGCAGCACCAGAGGAACGACCTGCTCGTTGTTGCCCGACCAGGCAACGCACCCGGCCAGACAGGCCACCACCCAGAGCGCCACCAGGCGATGCCGGGCCAACCGGACGAACCGAGGGACGCGCAGCAGGAACGCCGCCGCGATCCCACCGAGGAACCAGGCAAATGGAAATGCCAACGGCCGTTCCGTAAGCAGCCAAAGAAGGACGACAAGGGACGGAGCGATCCAAGCCGTTTTGGGTGGGCGACGCCCCTTGAGCAAGGCAAACAACGGCAAGCACAGATAGAAACACCATTCGTAGGGGAGCGACCACGTCACACCGGCCAAGACTGTGGATGTTTCCTTGAATCCTAGCAACGAAGCTCCTCCCCACGCGGTGAAGCCGATCCACTTGATGGTGCGACTGACCGTCGACGGGATGGAAACGGACGAGGCCGGATGCGCCAGCAGGGAAACGCAAACGAACATCGCAAGGACCGCGAGCAGGTACATGGGCGTCAGGCGAAGTGCGCGAGCGACGAAGAAACGCCCCCAACGGATCTCCCCAGGTGCGGAGGCCAGGATCCGATCTGTGAACAGGAACGCCGTGATCATGAAGAAAAGGCCCACGCTGCTGCGCCCCAGGTGGTTGAGCAGCGACGAGGCCGGGGCGACCCAGGCTCCGGTGCGCAAGTAGGCATGCCAGATCGTGGCATGGTGCAGGTAGACACCAAGGGCCAGATAGCCGCGCAACCCGTCGATGGTCGCAAAGCGGCCTTCTCCTGCAGGCAATGCGCGACGGGACAGCAGCCAAGCGCACGCGATCGCAGGCAGGATAGCGAGAGGAACAAGCCAAGGTGCGAAAAGGCTCATGTCAAGAAGATCCCCATAGATTCGTTCCATTCCATCAGCTCGGCAGGCGGCTCCAGGCGGCGGCGGCCTCGTTGAGGTCGACAAAGCGCTGGGTCGGGTCCTTCTGCAGAATGCGGTCCATGAAGTCCAGCACCTGGGTGGGCACATCGAAACCCAGGAACGGAGCCAGGTCCTTGGGGGGATGGAGCAGGATCTTGAGCATGATGCCGCGCACGTCCTCGCCCTCGTAGGCGCGTTCGCCCGCCAGCATCTCGAAGAGCAGCAGGCCCAGCGAGAACTGGTCGCTGAGGGCGTCGGTGCGCTTGCCTTCTACTTGCTCCGGAGCCATGTAGTACGGCGTGCCCAGCACGCTGCCCTCCTGGGTGAGGGACATGGAGGCGTCGCCTTGGCGCGCCAGCCCGAAGTCGGTGATCTTGGCCCGCGTGCCGCCGTCCACCACCATGATGTTGGCCGGTTTGATGTCGCGGTGCACCACGCCCTTGGCGTGGGCTTCGGCCAGGCCCGTGAGCATCTGCTGTCCCAGCGACTGCACGTCGTTCCAGCTCAGGCGGCGTTCCAGCAGGATGGCGTCCAATCCCTTGCCGTCCAGGAACTCCATGGCGATGTAGTGACTGCCTTCCCACTCGCCGGTCTCGTAGATGGAGACGATGTAGGGGCTGCTGAGCAAGGCGATGGCGCGCGCCTCGCGCTTGAAGCGCTCCAACGACTCGTCGGGCTTCTCGCCGACCTTGCGTTCGGGCGAGATCACCTTGATGGCCGCGTGGCGATCCAGCTCCTCGTCGATGCCGTCGTACACCACGCCCATCGCTCCGCGTCCCAGCTCGCGCAGGATCACGAACTTTCCGATGCGCTGGCGCCCGTCGTCCGGTACGGCCGTTTTCTGGCTGGGCATCACCAGCCCCACGGCGGCTTGCGACTCCTGTTTGGCGGGGATCCATGCCCACACACCGGCCCAGCCCAGGAGCACGCCTGCCAGCGGCAGATCCAGCGCCGTCTGCACCGAAAGGAAACGATCCAGCGCCAACAGCAGCGACATCATTCCCAGAAACCCGACGCCGCCCGCAACTTGGGGAGCGATCCCCCAGCCCTTGCGGCGGATCGTCATCCACACCAGTCCGGCCAGACCCACGGCCAGCAGGATCTCCAGCAGGCGAAGCCACGCCGGCGAGATGGGAGTGGTCCCTTGCAAAGCGTTCTCCAACGCCACGCCCCAGATCTCGACTCCGGGGAAGCGGTCGGCCACGGGGGTGCGGAAGAAGTCGCCCGTCTCGCGGTTGAGCGCCGCCGCCGTCGTCACTCCGATCACCACGATGCGGCCGTTGAGCTTCTCGGCCACGCCGGGCTTGCCTTCCAGCAGATCGGAGGCGGGGATGGTCGTGATGCTGCCGGGCTTGCCCACCCAGCGCAACGGCGCGAAGCCGTACTTGTCCATGGGGATCGAGCGGTTCTTCACCCGCACCATGTCGGGGGAAAGGCTCACTTCGCCCAGGTTCGCATCATCGTAGGCCGCCAGCAAGGCGACCACCACCGAGGGGAAGAAGTCCTCGCCGTGCCGCACCACCAGCAGGTTGCGCCGGTAGGTGCCGTCCTCTGGATCGGCCGCCGAATGGATGTGACCGGCGGGGATCGAATGTGTCTGATAGCTGGAATCGCCCCAGAAGATGCCTTCGCTGCGCAGGAACGGCGCGTTCATCAGGCTCGGCTGGTCGGTGAGCATCTGGTAGGCGCTGGTGCGCAGGAGCACCGGTGTCGGGGAGACGCCCTTGTCCAGGTTCGGATCGTTGCGCACACCCTCGAACTGGAAGGGCAGGATCACCTTGGTCTGGCTTGCGATGGTCGCCAGCGTGCGCTCGAACACCGAATCGCCCGGCTGGGCGATGGCGCGGTGCGGGAAGTACCCGTCGAAGGCCATCACCTTGGGCTTGCAGGCCGCCACCGCCGCGAAGAGCTTGGCCGTCTGGGAGCGGTCCCAGGGCCAGGTGCCGTAGCGGGCGATGTCGGCATCCGAGATGCCCACCACCACCACCTTGCCGGTCAAGGTGCCAGTCGCGGGAAGCTTGGCGATCTGGTCCTGCCAAAAGCGATTGGGGGTCAGGAGTGGGCGGACAGCCACCCCTCCCAGCACGACAAGGGTCAGTCCCAGATGAAGAAGGGTCTTCCAGCGCATCTCAGTCGCAGAGGCAGTCGCGCTCGCGGTTCATGTCCACCCAGGCATCGCCCGTAGGGACCTTGAACTCGCGGGGTGCGGCCGGGGCTCCGGCCTTGGGCACATCGATGCGCTGTCCCTGCTTGAGGATGTGGATCCACTCCCCTACCGCAACTTCCTTGGGGCCGGCAGCCGACTTGGGAGCCAGGCTCTTCTTGGGAGCAGCGGCCGGGACCGAACCGCCCACGCCGACCTCGCCCTGGTAGACCGAGACGGCGCCCGTGGAGTCGGCGTTGGCCTCCGACTCGAACACCGTGCCGTGGACACCTGCAATGGCGGTGGGGAGCTGGATCTGGTAGTTGATGGTGCCGCCAGCCCACTTCTGGACCTTGGCCCAGGTCTTGCCGCTCAGGAGCGCGATGCGGGTGTAGAAGGGACGCTTCTCGGTGGCGGTGGCCGTCTGCGGCGCCTGGATGGCCAACAACTTGACTTGGGTCTTCTCGTTCAGGCGCAGGACGCTCTGGTTGTCGATGATGATCTCGGCGTAGCTGCCGACATCGGTCTGGATGCCGTCTCCGGTCGCAAGGAAGGCGTTGGGCTTGAGCGCTTCGCTGGCGCCGGAGGCGCGGAGGATCCTGCCTGTGCCGCGCACCATGGTGACCACGGCCTTGCGAGAAGCCACCTGGATGCGCTGGGTGGGATTGACCGGCGCGGCGGCAGGGTCTTCCCCGGGCACGCGCAGACGGATCTTCTGCCCCACGGCGATCTTGTCGACATCCAGTCCCGGATTGTCCTTCTGGATCTGGCCCGCGATCGAGTCGTTCCAGGCGCCCAGCTTCAGGAACGCCACGTAGCTCAAGGTCTGTCCTTTGCGGATCTCGTAGTCCACGAGCGTGGTGGCGGCCATGGAGCCGGTGACCAGCAGAAGTAGAGCGGACAGGATCGATTTACGCACAGCAACCTCCAGCAGTGTGGGAACCAATCAAGGATAGCTGTTTTCACCAGAAAAGCAAACCAGCTTGTGATGTCCATCACATCGTATCCCTCATTTCTCGCATCGCTCCCGCGCCTGAACCCTCCGGGGTCGTTTCCCCACAGAGTACGCAAGCGGCGCGCAGGAACGGTCCTGGAGCGCGTTCTCGACTAGATTCAACTCATTGGAGGATTCGATGGCTCGTCTGGATGGAAAAACGGCATTGGTCACGGGTGCCAGCCGTGGCGTGGGGGCCTTGGTGGCCAAGGCACTGGCTGCCGAAGGGGCTTCGCTTGTCCTGCACGCCCGCACGCCCGAGCGCTGCGAAGCCGTGCGCGACGCCATCCGCGCCAGCGGCGGGAAGGCCGCGATCCTCGCGGCCGAGCTGGAACGCCCCGACCAAGTGGAAGCTCTTGGGCAAGCGCTGCTGGCCAAGGGCGGCGTGGACATCCTCTACAACAATGCCGGAGTGATGGCGCAGTGGTCCGAGACCGGTGCGCACCAACGCGAGGAATGGCTGCGGAACCTGCAGATCAACCTGCTGGCCCCCGTACGATTGTGCGAGCTGCTGGTGCCCGCGATGCGCACGCGCCGCTGGGGCCGCGTGGTGAACGTGACCACCGGCATGGAGAACCAATTGGAGCTGGTGCCCTACAGCACCGCCAAGGCGGCCCTGGACAAGTACACCCGGGAACTGGCCCAGGCGGTGATCGGGGACGGAGTGGTGGTCAATCTGCTGGATCCGGGTTGGCTGCGCACCGACCTCGGCGGGCCCGAGGCCCCCAACGCCCCCGAAAGCGTGCTGCCCGGCGCATTGGTCCCGGTGCTGTACCCCGACGATGGTCCCTTTGGCACTGTGGTGCGCGCCCAGGAACACCGCAGGTGAATCGCTTCGGACAGTTTCTGTCTGCCGTGGCGCTCCTGGCCCCTTCGGGCTGGAGCCGCTCCGTGCTGCGGGCAGGACTGTTCGACGTGCAGCTCGAATCGGGACGGCAGAGCCGCGTCCAACCCAACTGGCACCAGGTGGACGGCTATTCCTCCGACCCCAACTCCGTATCGCCCTGGCATTGGGAAACCGACGAGGCCTGGACGCCGGGGCGCACCTGGGTGCTGGGCGCCGGTGTCTTCCTGAACGACAACGTGCGGGTCGGACTGCGCTGGGGCACCGTCACGGCCCACGGGGTCAGTCCGAATCCGTTCGACTCCTCGGTAGTCTCTTTCGAGACCACCGTATTCTCCCATCCCGAAGGACCGGTGTCGCTGTCGGGATCGCTGCGCGTCGGCCTGGCGCTGGGATTCCCGCGCCAGGATCCTCCCGACAACATCCAGCTGTACCGGTTGGACGTGCCTTCGCGGGTGTACGCCGGAGCCGTGGGAATCCGCTACTTCCCCACTGAGTCCCTGGCCTTGGACGCCGACCTCTTCACAGCGGAACTTTGGGCCGGCAGCCTGCGAGATGTTTGGCATTTTTCCTGGCTCACACCTAGGATCTCTGTCCTTTTCTGAAAGCCGAAAGCGATGCACTACACGCTTGGACTCCTGACTTCACTTCTGCTGCTGGCCGCCACGGCTCAGGCCGGACGCGCCGCCACCTACCTGGCCCAGAAGGGCGATGTCTCGCAGCAAGTGGTCATCAAGCGCATCACCTCCGACCAGATTGAGTTCCGACTGACCACCCGCAACGAGAAGGCCAAGGCCGTGGACAGCCTTTCCGGGGATGCGCGCCAGAAACCCATGACCACGCCCACCGACAAGAAGACCTCCCAGGGCACCTTCGCCGCCGAGGAGTACTTCTACGACAAAGGCAAGTGCCACATCGTCTTCCGGGTGGACATGGAGTCCGCCACCATGACCCAGGTCAAGGGCAACTGCCCCGAGCACGACCGCAAGAAGACCCCGCTGGACATCGGAGCCACGCTCAAACTCAAGCGCTGAGGCATCAGCCAGACACACCGATCTCGAAGCATCTACGAATTGCTCCTATAAAACGATGGCGCAAACAAAAAGCCCCCGCTCCAGTGCAGGAGCGAGGGCATGAGTTCTTCGCTTCCCGCTCGATAGCGGGAGCGCCAGATCAGAGCTGGATGTGATCGAAGCTCTGGAGGGCCTTCATGTAGTTGGCCCGCTCGTAGGCCGACGGATCGCTGGCGTTCTTCTGCGACAGGGCGCCGCGCATCTGCGTGACCGAGGTGTACTCGTAGTCGCGCATCCAATCGGCAAACTCCGAGAGGATGCCGGCAGCGCGTTGCGGACCCTTGCTCAGAAACTCCGAGGTCACCTGCCCGACAGCAGCACCCGACATCACGGCCTTGACCAGGTCCTTGCCGGTGTGGATGCCAGTGGTGATGGCAATGTCCGCCTCCACCTTGCCGTGCAGGATGGCCGACCAGCGCAGCGGAAGGCGCAGGTCGTCGGAGTCCGAGAGCTTCACCGTGGTCGACACGTCCAGCCCCTCCGGATCGAGATCCGGCTGCAGGAAACGGTTGAAGAGCACCAGGCCGTCCACGCCGGCCTGCGACAGGCGACGGCAGAGGTGCGGCAGCCCCGCGAAGAAGGGCGAGAGCTTCAGGGAAAGAGGGATCTTCACCTGCTTGCGCACGTCCTGGATCAAGGCCACCATATTGTCTTCCATCTGCGCCGAGGAGACCTCAGCACTGGTCTGGACCTGGTAGACATTGAGCTCCAGAGCATCGGCTCCAGCCTCTTCCATGCGCTTGGCCCACTGGACCCAGCCACCTGCCGTGAAGCCGTTGAGGCTTGCGATCACGGGCACATCCAACGCCGACTTGACGGTGCGAATGTGCTCCAGGTACTCCTCCGGCAGCAGATTGTACTCGCCCAGGTCGGGGAACCACGTCAACGCCTCGGGACTGGCATTGGTCAGGCGGGTGAGGTAATGGTCCAGCTCCTGGCTTTCGTGGACGATCTGTTCCTCGAAGAGGGAGTGGAGGACCACGGCACCCACGCCGGCATCTTCCAGCTTGCGCAGGCTGTCGAGCTTCTTGGAAAGCGGACCGGCTGCTGCCACCAAAGGATTCTTGAGGATCAGTCCGAGATATCGGGTTGCGAAATCAGGCATGGCGTTCTCCTTAGCTTTCCGCGACCGGTGTGCCGGCCTGCGCGGCCAGGGTCGACAGACCTGCCCACTTCGAAGCGATCGAGGCCGACTGCAACTTCAGCAGCATCTCCGCACGAGTGGAGTCCATCTGCTTGAGCATCTTGTAGCGCGTCTCGTTGTACGCGTACTGCTCGAAGCTGATGGAAGGCTCCTTGGAGTCCAGCTGCAGCGGGTTGAGGCCCTGATCGATACGGCGGGGATCGTAGCGGTACAGCGGCCAGTGACCGGACTGGACAGCCAGCTTCTGTTGCTCGAAACCCTTGTTCATCGCAATGCCGTGCGAGATGCAGTGGCTGTAGGCGAAGATGATCGACGGACCGTCGAAGCTCTCTGCTTCCAGGAAGGCCTTGATGGTCTGGACGTCGTTGGCGCCCATGGCGACCTTGGCGACGTAGACGTAGCCATAGGCCATGGCGATCATGCCCATGTCCTTCTTCGGCATCGGCTTTCCGGTGGGAGCGAACTTGGCCACAGCGCCAATCGGGGTGGACTTGGAGGCCTGACCGCCGGTGTTCGAGTACACCTCAGTGTCCAGCACCAGGATGTTCACGTTCTTGCCGGTGGAGATCACGTGATCCAAGCCGCCGTAACCGATGTCGTAGGCCCAGCCGTCGCCGCCCATGATCCACACAGAGCGCTTCACGAGAGCGTCGGCCAGCTGCGCCAAGTCCTTGAACTCCTGCGAGGTCTGGCCGGCGATCTTCTCCTTGAGCTGCTTGACCAGTAGACGCTGGTCGGCAATGCCGCGCTCGGTGCTCATGTCCTGGCTCAGGATGGCGGTCACGAGGTCGTCACCAACCACGCCTGCGGCCTTCTGCAGGAGCTCGCGAGCGAACTCGGTCTGTTTGTCCACGGCCAGGCGCATGCCCAGGCCGAACTCCGCGTTGTCCTCGAACAGGCTGTTGGACCAGGCGGGACCGCGGCCTTGAGCGTTCTTGGTGTACGGGGTGGTGGGCAGGTTGCCCGAGTAGATGGAAGAACAGCCGGTGGCATTGGCGATGTGGGCACGGTCGCCGAAGAGCTGGCTCACGAGCTTCACGTACGGGGTCTCGCCGCAACCCGAGCAGGCGCCCGAGAATTCGAACAGCGGCTGGAACATCTGGCTGCCCTTGACGTTGGCGGCCGACACCAAGGTGCGGTCCGTCTCAGGGATGGTCAGGAAGAAGTCCCAATGACCCTTGGTCACGGCGCGCACCTTGTCGATGGGCTCCATGTTGATGGCCTTGCGGCTGGCGTTGGACTTGTCCTTGGCCGGACAGACCTCGACACACAGCTGACAACCGGTACAGTCTTCCACAGACACCTGGATGGTGAACTTCTTGCCGGGAAACTCCTTGAAGAACTTCGCCGGAACGGCCTTGAAGTCAGACGGGGCACCCACCAAGTCGGCGTCGTCGACGACCTTCTGGCGGATCACGGCGTGCGGACAAACCAGCGAGCACTTGCCGCAGGAAATGCAGATCTCCGGGTTCCACTCGGGCACGTCCAGCGCAATGCCGCGCTTCTCCCAGGCGGCGGTGCCGACCGGGAAGGTGCCGTCGACCGGCATAGCCGAGACGGGCAGGACGTCGCCTTCGAAGGCGATCATGGGGCCGAGCACGTTGCGCACGAACTCGGGAGCCTCGGCGGGCACCGGGGCCGGGCGGGGCTTGCCGGTCACGGTGCCGGGAACCTTCACCTCGAACATGTTGGCCACCGACTGGTCGACGGCGTTCCAGTTCTTCTTGACGACTTCCTCGCCCTTCTTGATGTAGGCCTTCTTGATGGAGGCCTTGATCTTGTCGATGGCGGCCTCGCGGGGCAGCACGCCGGAGATGGCGAAGAAGCAGGTCTGCATCACGGTGTTGATGCGGGTGCCCATGCCGGTTTCCTTGGCGACCTTGAAGGCATCGATGACGTACAGCTTCACCTGGCGGTCGATGATGATCTTCTGGGTCTCGGCCGGGATGTGCCCCCAGACCTCGTCCGGCCCGTACGGCGCGTTGAACAGGGCGACGGAGCCCTTCTCGGCGGCGGCCAGGGTGTCCAGGGTCTCCACGTAGCCGAACTTGTGCACGGCGATGAAGTTGGCCTTGGTGATCAGGTACGGAGCCTTGATCTCGTTGGGGCCGAAGCGCAGGTGCGAGACGGTGATGCCGCCCGACTTCTTCGAGTCGTAGAAGAAGTACCCTTGCGCGTAGTTGTCGGTCTCCTCGCCGATGATCTTGATCGAGTTCTTGTTGGCGCCCACGGTGCCGTCGGAACCCAGGCCCCAGAACATGCAGCGCACGCAGGACTTGTCCTCGATGTCGAAGTGCGGATCGTAGTCCAGCGACAGGAAGGTGACGTCGTCCTTGATGCCCACGGTGAACTTGCGCTTGGGAGCATCCTTGGCCAGCTCGTCGAAGATGGCCTTGGCGTGGAACGGCACGAACTCCTTGGAGGAGAGTCCATAGCGGCCGCCGGACAGGAAGATTCCAGAACGACCCGTCTCGACCAGCGCGGTAGCCACGTCCTGATAGAGCGGCTCGCCAGCAGAGCCCGGCTCCTTGGTGCGATCCAGCACGGCGATCTTCTTCACCGAGGCGGGGATGGCGGCCATGAAGTCGGTCACGGAGAAGGGACGGAACATGCGCACCATGAGCACGCCGACCTTTTCGCCGTGGGCGTTCAGGTACTTGACGGTCTCGGAGACGACTTCGGCACCCGAACCCATCACGATGATGATGCGGTCGGCATCCGGTGCACCGACGTACTCGTAGATCTTGTAGGCGCGGCCGGTGAGCTTGGCGAACACATCGAAGTGCTTCTGCAGGATCCCAGGAACAGCCAGATAGTAGGGATTGGAAACCTCGCGTCCCTGGAAGTAGACGTCGGGGTTCTGGGCGGTGCCGCGCAGCATCGGGGCTTCGGGAGTGAGGCCGCGGGCACGATGGGCTGCCAGCAGGTCATGACTGACGATGGCATGCAGATCGTCGTCGGACAGTGTCTCGATCTTGTTGACTTCGTGGCTGGTGCGGAAGCCGTCGAAGAAGTGCAGGAAGGGAACGCGGCTCTCGAGGGTGGCGGCAGTGGCCACGGCCGAGAAGTCCTGGGCTTCCTGGACCGAGTTGGAGGCCAAGAGGGCAAAGCCGGTCTGGCGCACGGCCATCACGTCCTGATGGTCGCCGTAGATCGAAAGGCCTTGGGCGGCAAGGGCGCGAGCCGTGACCTGAAAGACCGTCGGCGACAGTTCGCCGGCGATCTTGTACATGTTGGGGATCATCAGGAGAAGCCCCTGAGACGCCGTGAAGGTCGTGGTCATGGCACCGGTCGTCAGAGCGCCGTGCACCGCGCCGGCAGCACCGCCCTCCGACTGCAGTTCGATCACGCTGGGAACCGTGCCCCAGATGTTCTTCTTGCCCTGCGCGGTGTACTGATCCGCGAATTCACCGATGGGGGTGGACGGCGTGATCGGATAGACCGCGACGACCTCGCTGAGCTTGTGAGCAACTGCGGCCACCGCTTCGGTTGCGTCGATCGTGACCTTGGCTCTGCCCTTGACCTCTGCCATGCTGATCCTTTCTGTGGCGTGAATGCCCGGTTAATTGCGACAATCCATGCTGGATAGAAAGATAAGGTTATTGTGGACTTTAGCGACCATTTTGTCTAGTGTTTTGAAGAAAACCAGATAAAAAGATACAGTTTGTGCAGTAGATGCGCAAGCAGGGCGATTGAGTACCTTTGCCCCCATGCAGGTCCTGTCCGAAATCCGCGCTCCGGTGGCTGTGCTCACCCTGATCCGACTGCCGTCCCAGCTGCCCATGGGGCGCAAGGTGCGGCAGCGGGTGAAGTTGGTCGAGGTCCGGCTGGATAAGTTCGCACCTGGGGATTGGAAGTCGGTGACGGCCGAGGCTGCCCGCGAGTTTCCTGCTGCCCGCTTCCTGCTCACCATCCGGTTCGCCAAGGACGGCGGTGCGTGGCCGGACGGCATGTCCCGACACGATGCCCTTGTCCAGGCCTTCGCGCTGCGCCAATGGGACTACGTGGACATCGAATGGGATGCGCCCGATCAAACGGAGCTGGCGCCCCTACTGGCCAGGCACTCCGCATGGACACGACTGGTCTGCTCTCGCCACGACTTCACCCCGGCCCCGGAAGGCCTGGCACAGGCTCTGGACGCGCTTTGGAGCGTTGCCCGCGAGCGGAATGCCGCTGTCGCCAAGTGGGCGGGCGTCCTTGCGGACCCGGAGCGCGAGATCGGTGAGCTCTGCGCCTTCTCTGCCCTGCACCGGGACGATGCCATGATCCCCTCGGCCTTTGCCATGGGTCCGGACGGCAAGGTCACCCGCGTGGCCTCTGCGCTGCTGGGAGGCGGCTGGAGCTACGGTCACGACGGCGTGGGCGAAGCGGCACCGGGCCAGATCGCCTGGCCCGTGCTCGACGCCCTGCTGCAGAGCCTGCCTGCGGCCTCGGAGCCGACGCAGGAATGGCTCCAAGGCGTGACGGCAAGCATGGCACTCGCCGAAGCCTGAAACCAGAAAGGCCCTCCTACGGAGAGCCTTTCGCAAAGCAAAAGCCGGATCTTCAGTCCTTGACGCACCGCACCGGGTAGGCAGTTCCCTGGTCCAAGGAAACTGCCGCGATCGCACCCGCCTTGGCCTGGACCGCATAGGCCTTCCCTATCGCACTCTCGGTCGACGTCCAGAAGTAGCCTTCAGTGCCCCAATCGCTGGAGGTCGGATAGATCCCACCACTGGGCAGCAAACGGAATCCGCTGGCATCCGTTCCAGAAGCGCTCCAAAGTAGGCTTGCCCGTAGAGCATTCCAAGATGTGGCGCCAACCGCCGCCAGCATGAGATCCGCTTCATCCTGGCTGGGGATGTGCCAGCCAGTCGGACACACGCCCTTCACCCCGCTGGGGGTAAGTGAACTGGAGGCCGCACCGCCCATGGCATCGGTCCAGGTGTAGTAGCGGCCCATGGTATCGCACTTCGCACGCTCATCCCCGTAGCACAAGCCTTTGGAACTTATCCCGGAATCCGCAAGATTCTCGGCCATCCAGGTTTGAGTCCCGACAACGACCGTGCGGTAGCTGCGACCGGACAACTGAACCGAATCGTATTGGATGCCCACATTCCAGCTCGAGACACCAAAGCGCAGGATGTAGATGCGTTTCTTGCCGGTGGTCGCCGAACTGTCCACGATGGAATTGACCTTAAGTGCCGTCGCCATCGCTACAGGAACCCCTGATGCCACTTCCGTGCCGTTCACTTTCAGGATCCCACGCCCCTTGAGAATCAACTTCACCGTATCCATCCCGACCGAGATCGAATCGGTGAAACTCGAGGCGGTGGAGCCGAACGGCGCCAGCAGGCGCCCCTTGTCCAGGGAAAGACCCGAAAGCTCCGGCAGCTTGTGGACGACTGTGAGCAGGTAAGTGCTACGCTTGCCGTTGCGGGGATTGACGACCCGGATTTCCAACGTGGTGTCCCGAGGAACCGAGACGACGGCACTACCGGCAGTCATCGCCGTCGTACCCACCAGGATGGTATCGCATTTGGCGCCCGCGAGAGCAGTAAGGTTCAGGGAGATGACGGAATCGGCGATGGTGTCTGAGTAAGCCAGCACGGCGCTGTCGAAGGCAGGAGACAACGCCCCGACATCGACATTCAACGACTTGAGTGCCGTGGATGTGTCCGAAAAGCCGTAGGTGGCCTTGACCACCGGGCTGGTGGTCCAGCCCTCGCGCAGGGCGCGCAGGAACAGGGAGGTCGGCTTGTCCACCACCACGGCCGCAAGCATGGGAGCCCAGGTCAGGCTGTCCCGCGAGACCTCGATGCTGCTGCCGGGCGTGGTCGCAAGCGCCCCTACGGCCTTGGTTGTGTCGTAGACACCCGAACCGATCGCAAAGGTCGGCGCAAGCACCGTGAGCGTGTAGCTGGCTGAGACGGCGGGGCTAGCGGTCCAGCCCGAACGGGTCGCCTGGACGAAGAGCTTGCCGCTCTTGGTGATCTTGGCCGTATCGCAATCCGACCAGGTGGCGGAGTCGAAGGAGCAGCGGAACTTTACGCCAACTGCGGGATGGGCAAAGGTCACCGCCTGCTCGGAAGTGCAGCTGCCCGAGGCCAAGCTCAAGGTCGGAGCTGCCAGCTTGAATTCATAAGTGGCGCTGGCCACTGGGCTGTTGGCCCAGCCGCTGCGAGAGGCGTACACATACAGTTTGCCGCTCTGCGTGAGGGCCACGGAATCCTTGCAACCGCTCCAGGTCGAGCTGTCGCTGGAGCAATGAAACTCGACCCCAGGAGTGGAATCGGAAAGGTGAACGACCTGCTCCTTGCCAAAGCTCCCCGATGCCAGGTCCAGATGAACCGCTCCGACCCGAAGCTCGTAGCTGGCCACGGTGGTATGACTGGTATCCATTCCAGGGGCCACGGCACGGGCGAAGACCTTCATGCTGGAATCGATCGCGATGGAATCTTTGAATGGGGTCCAGTGCAGGCTGTCGGTGGACCAGAGAATGACGGCCTTGTCCACAGAATCGCTCAAGGACAGGTGCTTGCGCAAGGAAAAGCTGCCGGTAGCCAGACTGAATGCGGGCACAGGTGTGTTCTGGCGCAGGACCAGCGTCTTCACGGTGCTCCAAAGCGCAGGCTTGTCGATGGCGGGAACCGAATCCGCCCGCAAGGCGAACTTGTAGAGCTGAGCTTTGCCCAGGACCAGTGCCGCCGCGACGGGCTTGGCCGTACGGGAGGTGCGAGGATCCGAGCTGTCGCTGGAGATCCACAGCCCCTTGGTGGCCGGGAAGGTCACACCCACCTTCAGGCTATCCACGTGCGGAAGCGAATCGAGCACCGGTCCCTTGACCGCAGCCAAGGTGAGAGCGCTCACGACATCGGTGTATTGCAGCGTGTCGCCACCGCCAGCCCACCATCGAGCGACCCGTGCCCCACCCGAGGACTCGAAGCCGGTCAAGGAGACCGAAAACGGAGCATCCAGAGCGACGGAATCCAGGCCAAGTGCCTTGCCTTCCACGAAGGCCTGCGCCGCTACCCGATGGACGCGATTGGACTGTCGCACCGTGGCCGTCACGCTGTCGACCAGAGGTCGGGAGGAATCCTTGGCAATGGTGACCGTCACTGGAACGGACGAAGCGTAGCCGCCCAGGACCGCCGTAGGCGACGTGGCCTGATCGCTGCACGAAAGCAGCGGAATCACGGCGGCCGCCATCAGGATTCGGAACCGACCCATGGTCGGCACCAACGTTTTGGGCGCATTTCTTTGCTCACATGTCATCGCAGCCATCCCCGCATCAATGGTTCTTGGCGGCTAATATACGGGTGAATGCGCAATTGCAGTGTCCTGTTTACCAGCCACCGCACAAAGAGAAGAAATTCTCCGGTATTTCAGAAGTGCTACGATGCCAAAACGACAAAGGCTCCCATGCGCAGGGAGCCTTTGTCAAGTCAAAAGCAAGACTCAGGCTTCCGAACGGATGTTCTCCAGATACTGCCGGTAGGAAGAGCGCGGCATGTTCGCAAGCAGCGCATCGAACTGCTCCGGCGACAGCCAACCGGCTCGGAAAGCGATTTCTTCGGGGCAGCAGATCTTCAAGCCCTGCCGCGCCTCGATGGCGTGAATGAACTGGCCGGCTTCCAGCAACGACTCGGTGGTTCCCGTGTCGAGCCAGGCAATGCCGCGACCGAGCTTTTCCACCCGCAGCTTGCCTTCCTTGAGGTATTCCACGTTGAGGTCGGTGATCTCCAGCTCGCCGCGCGCCGAGGGCTTCTGCACCTTCACTCGAGCCACCACCGAGTTGTCGTACACATACAGACCCGGCACCGCGTAGCGGCTCTTGGGCTTGGTGGGCTTTTCTTCCAGAGAGATCACCTTGCCGGTGTCGTCGAACTCCACCACACCGTAGCGCTCGGGATCATTGACCGGATAGCCCCAGACCAAGGCGCCACCCTGGAAGGCCTCGATCGCTTCCGCCAGGCCCATGCGGCCATAGAAGAGGTTGTCGCCCAGGATCAGCGTCACGTCGTCCGAACCGATGAACGTCTCGCCCAGCAGGAAGGCCTGCGCCAGCCCGTCCGGAGAGGGCTGCACCACGTACTCGAGCCGGATGCCCCACTGAGAACCGTCGCCCATGAGGTCCCGGAAGCGCGGCGTGTCGTGCGGGGTGGAGATGATCAGGATCTCCCGGATGCCAGCCATCATCAGCGTGGCCACCGGGTAGTAGATCATGGGCTTGTCGTAGATGGGCTGCAGCTGCTTGCTGGCCACCTTGGACATGGGGTAGAGACGGGTGCCGGAACCTCCGGCGAGAACGATGCCCTTCATGGCGCGTCTTTCTTCTGACAGTTTCTGTCGTGGATCTCAGCGCCCCAGCTGGGCGTACTTGGCTTCGGTAGCGGTCTTGGCGGGGCGCCACCAGGCTTCGTTGGCCTGGTACCACTCGATGGTGGCCTTCAGGCCGTCGCGAAAGTTGGTGTAGCGAGGCGTCCAACCCAGCTCCGTGCGCAGGCGGGTGGAATCAATGGCGTAGCGCATGTCGTGGCCCGGACGGTCGGAGACGTGCTCGTAGTCCTTGGGGTCGTGGCCCATCAGCTCAAGGATCAGTTCGATGACGTCCTTGTTGTTTTTCTCGCCGTTGGCGCCGATCAGGTAGGTCTCGCCCATCACGCCCTTCTCCAGGATCGTCAGCACCGCGCGGTTGTGGTCTTCCACATGGATCCAGTCGCGCACGTTCTCGCCCTTGCCGTAGAGCTTGGGCTTCACGCCGTCGATCAGGTTGGTGATCTGGCGGGGAATGAACTTCTCGATGTGCTGCATCGGACCGTAGTTGTTCGAGCAGTTGGAGATGGTCGCACGCACCTTGAAGGAACGCACCCAAGCCCGCACCAGGAGATCCGATCCCGCCTTGGTGGAGGAATAGGGGCTGGAGGGATTATAGGGCGTGTGTTCGGTGAACTTGGCCGGGTCGTCCAGCTCCAGGTCGCCGTAGACCTCGTCGGTGGAGATGTGGTGGTAGCGCTTGCCGTGCTTGCGCACCGCCTCCAAGAGCGTATAGGTGCCGATCAGGTTGGTGTTCAGGAACGGCGACGGGTCGTTGAGCGAGTTGTCGTTGTGGCTCTCGGCCGCGAAGTGGATGACCGCATCGGCCTGGGCCACCAGCTGGTCCACGAGCTTCCCGTCGCAGATGTCGCCGTGCACGAAGGCGTAGTTGGGAAGGCTTTCCTCGGCCCGCAAGCTCTCCCGATTGCCCGCGTACGTGAGCAGGTCGAGGTTGGTCACGTGCCAGTCGGGATGTTCCGAAAGGACGAGCTTGACGAAGTTGGAACCGATGAAACCGCAGCAGCCGGTGACGAGGATCTTCATGGCACGGGAATGTAACTCCTTGTCACATCGTGAGAAAGATAGAGATTGAGCGTGCGCCGCCCTCGAAACCTTCGGCGAGACCACAAAAGTTGCCGCCCGCCCTTGGAATCGGACGAATTCGCCCTATATTTGCTCGCACTGGGTCCCCATCGTCTAGAGGCCTAGGACAGCGGGTTTTCAGTCCGCCAGCAGGGGTTCGAATCCCCTTGGGGATATATCAAACGACAAAGGCTTTCGCGACTGCGGAAGCCTTTGTTGTATCCGCCCGTCCCAGACAAAGCATGGCGAAAAGAGCTGAGCCCGGCTTCGGCCTTGCCAAGACGGGCAGAGAGAGCCAATGCGACATGTGAAGGGATTGCGGAGATGCAGCCACCTCCTCCCCGTGGTATCCTGTTCTCGAGGCGCCTGTGCGCTGCCATCGCAACGGGGAGGCATCGTCTCTCCCCATTGGAGAAAGGATCCGAATGCTCAGCGACAAGATGATCGAGCTGCTCAATAAGCAGATCAACCTGGAGTTCTACTCCTCCAACCTCTACCTGCAGATGAGCGCCTGGTGCGAATGGAAGGGCCTTCCCGGCGCCGGAGCCTTCCTGCGCGCGCACGCCTCCGAGGAACTGACCCACGGCAACAAGCTCTTCGACTACCTCCACGAGACGGGCGCCTTCCCGGTGCTGGGCACCATCGCCGCCCCGCCCACCGAGTACGCTACGCTTGTGGACGTGCTGGAGAAGACCTACGCCCACGAGCAGCAGATCACCCGTCGCATCAACGAACTGGTCTTCGCTGCCCTGGAGGAGAAGGACTTCTCCAGCTTCAACTTCCTGCAGTGGTACGTGGGCGAGCAGCACGAGGAGGAGAAGCTCTTCCGCTCCATCCTCGACAAGGCAAAGCTCATCGGCACCGAAGGCCGCAGCATCTACTACCTCGACAAGGAGATCAAAAAGTTCGCATCTTCCGGGAGCTAATCCCGGGCGCCTCCCCTACCGGGGCCGGGCTGCCTGCCGGGCCTCGGCTTCGCGGGGTCCCGTCCCTACGGGCGGCATCCCTGGCGCGTCAGTTGTTCTCGCCGTACTTCCGCTCGATGGTCTCGCGGTCGAAGTTGTCTTCGAGGTTCACGAGCAGAGTGAGGTCGCGGCGGATCTGGAACGCCTCGGGCGGGTCCTTCGAGTCGTCCAGGATGTAGATGGAATTGGGATTGTCCAGGTAGCCGCTGACCTTGACATCGCCCAGGTCGATGGATTGGCCTTCGCCCTTCTTCCAGGGGCGCACCTTGGCGGCATCGATCCATCCGACCAAGCCGCTGCCGGTCTTGACCTTGATCATGCTCTCCTTGGTGTCCAGCTCCAAGAGCGGGTCGCTGGAACCGGCCTCAGTGGCAGGCGCCTCGTCTGAACCGTGCTCGGAAGCCAACCACACCGGGATGTTGCCTTCCTTGGCGACCCAAAGACGGCGATCCTGGCTGGCGAAGGCACAGCTCAGGCTGACAAGGACGATCAGGCATTGGGTACGGATATTCATGTTGGACCTGCCCTCAATATACCACCGCCCCACGGCCGAGCCACGCCCGTATCTGGCAGCCGACCAAAGTCGTACTCGTTTGGAGTAACAAAAAACCCGACCTCGCCTGAGCGGGATCGGGTTGGAGCTCGGGACGTGGAACCCGATCAGGCTTCGGCGCGCTGACGGGCCGCTTCGTACAGGGCCAAGGCTGCTGCGACCGAGGCGTTGTAGCTCTGCAGGCGCTCGTCCATGGGCAGGCGCAACAACTGGTCGCATGGGCGACGCAGGTGCGGAGGCAGTCCGCGGTCTTCACCGCCGGCCACCAGCACCATCGGGCCCTTCAGGTCCACCTTGGAGGGAAGCTCGCCAGTGGAGTCCAGGCCCACGATCTTGAAGCCCTTGCTGGAAAGGTCCTTGAGCACGGCCTCCAGGTCGGCGGGGCGCGACACCGGCAGGTACGAGAGCGCACCGGCGGAGGTCTCGTCCACGATGCCGGTCAGGCCGCAGCCGCCCTTCTTCGGCAAGATCAGGGCCTTCGCGCCCAAGCCCACGGCCGAGCGAATGATGGCGCCCAGGTTGCGCGGATCTTCGATGGCAGCTCCCACGATCACGATCGGACTGCCGCCTTCGTCCACGTCGTCAAGCAGGATGCGGCGCAGCGGGCCCCACTCGGTGTAATCCCGAGCGTTGCAGAGCGCGATCACGCCGCCGTGGCGGTGTCCTTCGCCCTTGATGTCCATCTGGCGCTGTTCCAGCTGCTGGCAAGGAATGCCCAGGTCCTCGCCGCGCGCCTGCAGCTTGTGCTGCTCGGCGTTGCTCGAGCCGCGCAGCAGGAGCAGGCGCTGGATGCGGCCGGGAGTGGTGTCCATGAGCGCCTCGACCGCGTGCATGCCGCACACGATGCCCGATTCGCCATCGACCGGCGTCCATTCCTTGGGCTCGCGCGGCTGCCCTTGGCCGAAGCTGCGACGCGAACGGTAGCCGTCCATGTCGCCGTCGCGCGGGGCGCGCTCGACGTTCTGGGGAGGTTGGTATCCCGTATTGCCATGCGGGCGTCCCTGTGGCGCCTGCGGATTGCCTTGGAATTGCCCGTCGCGACGCGGCGGCTGGTAGCCGCTGTTGCCGTGCGGCCGGGCACTGCCCTGGCCTTGCTGGCCCTGGTTGCCACGGAAGTCGTTGTAGCGCGGGCGCTCGCCGCTTTGGCCACCCTGCACGAAGCGCTGGTGGGCCGACTCGAAGGACTCGTTGCCACCGGGACGCACCGGACCGGGACCGCGCGAATCCTGGTTGCCGCGCCCTTGGTAGCCTTGGCCTTGGCGGTTGGAGTCGTAGCCCTGCTGGCCGCCCCGGTCATCGCGACGGTCGTCGCGACGGAAGCGGTCGATGCCGCCGTAGCCGGGGCGGTTCACGCGCCGGCCTTGGCCGCGCGACGGGTCTTCACGGCGGCGGTGAAGGCTTCGAACAGGTAGTGGGAGTCGTGCGGGCCGGGGCTGGCCTCGGGGTGGTACTGCACCGAGAAGACCGGGAGGGTCTTGTGGCGCATGCCGGCGACCGTATTGTCGTTGAGATTGATGTGGCTGACTTCCATGTGGGAGGGCATCGACTTGGCTTCCACGGCGAATCCGTGGTTCTGCGAGCTGACTTCCACCTTGAGGTTTGCGGTGTCCTGCACCGGGTGGTTCGCGCCACGGTGGCCGAACTTGAGCTTGTAGGTCTTGGCGCCCTGCGACAGGCCCAGGATCTGATGACCCAGGCAGATGCCGAAGACCGGATACTTGGGCACCAGTTCCTTGGCGGCGGCGATGGCGTACGGCACGGCGTCCGGGTCGCCAGGGCCGTTGGAAAGGAAGATGCCGTCCGGGTTCAGGGTCTCGACCGCCGAGGCCGGGGTGTTGGCCGGGACCACGTGCACGCGGAAGCCCTGGCTGACCAGGATGCGCAGGATGTTGCGCTTGACACCGAAATCGTAGGCGACCACCAACGGAGCGTCGGCTCCGGGCACGTCGCGCTTGCCTTCGAAGCGGAACTCGCCTTCGCTCCAGTCGTAGGCGGCGCCAGAGGTCACGCGCTCGACCATGTCGATGCCGACGATGGACGGCACGGCGCAGGCCTTCTCAAGAGCCTGGGCATCGGTGAAGTCGGCAGGCAGGATCACGCCGCGCTGGGCGCCCTTGGTGCGCAGCAGGCGCACCAGCATGCGGGTGTCGATGCCCGAGATGCCCGGGACGCCGTATTCCTTCAGGAAGGCGTCCAGGGTCTTGGCGCCGCCGCGGTAGTTGGAGGCGATGGGCGAGAGGTTTCGCACCACGAAGCCTTCCACCTGCACCTTGCCCGATTCCATGTCTTCCGGGGAAATGCCGTAGTTGCCGACTTCCGGGTAGGTCATGGTGACGATCTGCCCGCAGTAGGACGGATCGGTCAGCACCTCCTGGTAGCCGCTCATTGCCGTATTGAAGACCACCTCGCCCGCGGTCTCCCGCACGGCACCGAAGCCCTTGCCGCGAAAGATGGTGCCATCTTCCAGAGCCAGGATTGCGTCAGTCATCACATTCTCCCCAGTTTGAGTCTATATCAGTATACGGGAGGGAAAGATACCAACACCTGCCTCCCACCCGCGAAAATGGATCGGGATTCGCCGGAATGAACGCACAGGATGCCCTGTGCGCGCCAGGGATGCCGGCCGAAGGCCCAAGACCCCGCAGGCGGGCAACGCCGAGGAGGCTTGGCAGGCAGCCCGACCCGGCTTCCCAAAGCCGGGGGCGCCCGACACCTCCAAACGAGTCCGCATCGACAGGCCACCCAGAAATGGTCATAATGCATCCAGTCAGTGCTTCGGGAGCGAATGCCAAGAGAAGGTCGAAATGGATCTGGGTGCGACAAGAAACGGAGCCGAGAGGTTCTTCAGCGAGGAGCCGACAGGCATCCGGCGCCTGGCCCTGCTGCTGTACACCCTGATCGGTCCGCCGTTTCTCTTGGCCATGCACATGCTGACACGCACCGACCGGCGCCACGATGTCCTTGTCATCGCGGCCGTCGTCCTGATCTGCACCGGCACCCTGTGGGTCGCGCTCCGTCCCACCCCGAAGGAGCGGGACTGGATCTACCCGATCGCAATTGCCCCGACCATCAGCTGCTGCCTGGCCTTCATCGGCAGCGGCGAACTCGGCACGGCATTCCTTGTCGTCATGGCGACCCCGATGATCTGGGCCGCAGCCATATCTATGGCCATGGTGTCGCGGATCGCCTGGCTCACGGCCCTTTGCTGCTGCCTCGTCGGCATCTGGATCGGCTCCGGGAGCCTCGCAGCGGCCACTGCCAATGCAGCGGTCTTCGGAATCATCTGCGGCCTGATCACCTGGGTGGTGTACCAGAAGTCGATCCGCCTGCGCAACACCATCTCCGCGCAGAAGGCGGTCGAACAGGAGCTGCGCACGAACGAGGAATCCTACCGCAACCAGTTCCTGCACAATTCGTCGGCCATGCTGCTCATCGACCCCGAGACCGGCACCATCCTGGAGGCCAACGAGACGGCGTTGGGATTCTACGGCTATTCCTACACCCAAATCACCTCGATGAACATCGACCAGATCAACACCATGAGCTTTGCCGAACTCAAGGGAATGATGGTTGTGATACGGGAAGATTTCGGAGGCCGGTTCGAGTTCATCCACCGCCTCGCCGACGGCTCGTTCCGGAACGTGGACATCTCCAGCAGCAGGATCCAGTTCCGGGGACGTGCGACCTTGCATGTCATCGTCAACGACGTCACCGCCCGCAAGCTTGCCGAGAAGCAGCTCGACGAGACCATCGCAGCACTCAACGAGTCATCCTCCAAAGCCAACCTCTTGGCGGCCGAGGCCTGCACGGCAGCCAAGGCCAAGGGCGAATTCCTGGCCACCATGAGCCACGAGATCCGCACGCCCATGAACGGGGTGATCGGCATGACAGAGCTGCTGCTGGACACGAACCTCTCCCCCGAGCAGTCCCGCTTCGCCCAGACGATCCACAGCAGCGGGGAGTCGCTGCTGGAGATCATCAACGACATCCTGGACTACTCCAAGATCGAATCCGGGAAATTCACCCTCGATGCGGTAGGATTCGACCTTGCCGGGAAGATCGACGAGTTTGCCGATTCCCTGGCCTTGCGGGCCAGCGCCAAGGGACTCGAATGGAACTGCGCCATCGCCTCCGACGTGCCCGTCGATCTCGTGGGCGACCCCTGGAGACTGAACCAGGTCCTCACCAACCTCGCAGGCAATGCCATCAAGTTCACCACAACGGGCGAGGTAGCGGTCACCGCGACCCTGTGCGAACAGACCCGAAGCGATGTCCTGCTCAAGTTCTCCGTCAGGGATACGGGAATCGGGATTCCCGACGACAAGCTCGGGATCCTGTTCGAGAAGTTTACCCAGGTCGATTCGTCCACCAGCCGCAAGTACGGCGGGACGGGACTCGGCCTGGCCATCTCGAAGCAGCTGGCCGCATTGATGGGCGGCGACATCGGGGTGGAAAGCCGGGAGGGAGAAGGCTCGACGTTCTGGTTCACTGCCCGCTTTGCCCTGCAGCCGAACGCCACGCCCAGACGCTTTGACAAGCCCCAGGAACTCCACCATCGCCGCATCCTGATCGCCGTCGACAATCCCACCACCAGGGAACAGCTTTCGCTCCAGACCCAAGCCCTCGGGATGCTTCCCATGGCCGTCGCCGACGGGACGTCTGCCTTGCAGGAGCTCGACGCTGCTTTCTTGCAAAGCCATTCCTTCGACATCGTCCTCGTCGACAGGGATATGCCTGGGATGGACGGCAAGGAGCTGTGCGCAGCCATCCGTTCGGACCACAGGTTTGATTTGACAAGAATCGTCATGGTAACCCCGCTGACCCGTCCGGGGGATGCCGAGGAAGATCCCATGGACGGCTTCGACGGATGCCTGACAAAACCCGTCCACCGCCAGGAACTGCTGCACCTCCTGCTTTCGCTGCTATGCCCGGGTACCGATGCCGCCTCGCCACCGAATCCCGCCGCCGTCCACCCAACCGACGGGATCCCGACGGGCCGTCGGCACGCCCGCATCCTGCTGGTCGAGGACAACGTGGTCAATCTGCAGGTCGCCAAAGGGATGCTCAAGAAGATCGGTTACGCGCCGCAGACCGCGCTGAGCGGGGAGGAGGCCCTCCAGGCCCTGGCTACGCAGCGCTTCGACCTGATGCTCCTGGATTGCCAGATGCCGGGATTGGACGGATTCGAAGTCGCGAAGATCATCCGCTCCGGCACATCCCCGTTCCTTGACCGGAACATCCCCATCATCGCCATGACCGCCAACGCCATGCCGGGCGACCGGGAAAAATGCCTTTTCGCTGGCATGAACGATTACATGCCCAAACCCATCAACCCCAGGACGCTGGCCCACAAAATCGCCACATGGACCGGCCAGCGAACCGAGAGCAGCGACGCCCCTCCGGCAGATTCCCCCGGAGGCTCCAGCGACGGCGCATTCCTGGCCATTGACCAGTTCCTGGCAAATCTGGACGGGGACCTCGACATCGCCCTGACAATCCTGACGGACCTCCCCGAGGTTCTTCTCCGGAAGTCGAGAGAATTGCAGCAGGCCCTGGCCGATGGCGACACCGCCAAAGCACATGCGCAGCTTCACCTGCTCAAGGGCATGAGCGGCAACACCTGTTGCACTCGGCTCAGAGACTTGACGGCATCGATGGAACGCAACCTCCGCAATCCCGACCGCCCCGACCTGACGCATCAATTCGAATCTACGGTGGCATCCACCATCGCCGAGGTCCAAGCGTTCCTGGCAGCAAATAAGCCAGCACTAGTGCCAGCGACCTGAGCTATGCATATTTCCTGCTTGCGCAATCGATTTACGGCATTGTCCTCTCCATGTCGAGCCATAGTTTGGTCCTCACCCTTGGCAATCCTCCTGGCCTATCTCGCTGCGATTGCCACCGTCACCGCGCCACTTCCCGATCGCCCCCGAGCCGGATCCCTCCTGATCGCAGGAACATCCCTGCTGCTCTTGGGCATCTGCTGGCACAAGGGCGAACCACTGCGCTGGCGCTGGGGAACTGGCGAAAAGGAACGCAGGCGCAAGTGATCGGAACGCATCGTCTCACGGGCAGATCCGGTGCAGTCCGCACGGCCAAGCGACTGGCGGCCCTTTTGCTGCCGCTGGCCTCCCAGGTCCATCCGTTGGAGGCGGAGGCGACCTTGGGCGTCGGGGCACTGGGCGTCCGGGACGACTTGCTGGTTCCCCTGGTGTTTTCGGGGCCACAGGTGCACTTGGGCGGACGCATCGGCTGGACGGGATGGCATGCTCGCCAGGAATTTCTCCTTGGGGGAGACATCGCCTACCTGACCAACAGCTTCGGGCACGAGGGAATCTCCTACGGCGAGGAGCTGGCTTGGCGCGCCGACTGGCCCGTATTCGGCCCGACCGGAATCGGGACCGGACTTATTTCCCGCTCCCGCGTCTCGTACCTGTGGTCGTGGGACGATGCCCATGCCTACTGGATCGGGTCGCTAGCCATCCCGATGGCCGTGTCGCGGGAAATCGCCTGGGGCGACTGGACAGGATTCGCCCGGATGTCCATCGCCGTCCTGACGCTGGAATCCAGACCGGCACCTTACTACACGACCAAACAGCAGCCGCTAAAGGATCCCGTCTTCATCCTGGACCGCCAGTTCTTCGAGCTGGGACCGACAGCCCCTTGGAACCACCTCGCCATCGACCTGGAAACGACGTTGTACCGAAACGCAAGCCCGTGGGGACTGGGCATCTCGGCCCATCTGGTCCGCGCTACGGCTCCCGCGCAGGCATTTGCTTTGGATGCAGGCCTGCACGTAACCCGACGCTGGGGTGGGCAGGAATGAGGTGGCGCACGCTCCTTCCCTTTGCGCTCCTTTGCGGCTGCGTCCTCGACGGCGAGCTCAAGCAGGAGCTGGGCACGACGCCAGCTGCCTTGGGGGACGGCTGGAGCGTGGGCAATCCCACGTTGGCGGGGCTCCATCCCGATTCCTTGGCAAAGGTCTACCGCTCCCTGCACTCGGAAAGCCGCTTCCTCAACGCCCTCGGACTCCTGATCGCCGTGGACGGCAAGCTCGTCTGGGAGACCTATCTGCGCTCGCCCGAGGACCGCGACACGTACCACCACATCCAGAGCTCGACCAAGACCGTGACCAGCCTGGCCGTGGGTGTGGCGACGGACAGCGGCTGGATCCCTGACCTGGACACGACTTTCTGCGCGGTGTATCCGGAAAGCTGCCCGTCCTCTGGCGATCCCCGCCGCGCCATCACCCTGCGCCACTTGCTGACGATGCGCTCGGGAATCGACTTCGACAACGACGTCTTCTCCTACGAGATGTACGTGGAAAAGCCCGGAGATCCGCTGGCCTACATCCTGAGAAAGCCCCTGTACGCGCAGCCGGGGCAACTGTTCCGGTACCGGGACGCCGATCCGCACCTGGCGGGCGCGATGCTGTGGCGTCTGGCGGGCAAGGACGAACGGCGCATCGTCGAGGACGCCTTGTTCCGACCCATGGGGATCGTCGACTACAACTGGGAACGGGCGCCCGGTGGCCAACCCATGGCCGCCCACGGACTGCACCTGCGCCCTCGCGACCTGCTCAAGCTCGCCCAACTGGGCCTGGACAGCGGTGCCTGGAACGGTCGGCAGCTCGTCTCGCGGGAGTGGATGCGCCTGAGCCTCGCGCACCAGGCCGATCCGGACCGCAACCGTCCCTCCACCGGCGCCATGAGCTACGGCTTCTACTGGTGGAGACTTCCCGCCATCGGAGCCGCCAGCACCTGGGGCCACGGCGGGCAGTTCGCCTTCTTCCTGCCCTCGCGACATCTGGCGGTGGCGATGGTCTCCCTCCCCGACGTGGACGATGACAACGTCGGCACCAATCTGGAAGACCTCGTGGAGCTCCTGGCACCGATCCTGCACTGAGGTACCGTCTCCGGCAGGAGATGGCCGACGGGACGATCTCCACTTGTTCATAGACGGAAACGATCCGAAATTCCATCTTTCTGCGTCCTTCACTTATTTTTGGGAGAGGTTTCATGTCCGGTCACAGCAAATGGGCTACCACCAAGCGCAAGAAGGCCAAGATCGACCAGGCCCGCGCCAAGTCGTGGACCCGCGTCATCAAGGAAATCATCGTCGCAGCTCGACTGGGCGGTGAGGATCCCGACGGCAACCCCCGTTTGCGACTGGGCATCGTCAAGGCCAAGGCCGCCAACATGCCGGCCAAGAACATCGAGACTGCCATCATGAAGGGTGCCGGCAAGCTCGAAGGCCAGCACTACGAGGAGATCTTCTACGAAGGGTACGGCCCCGCCGGTGTGGCCATCATGCTCGAGTGCATGACCGACAACAAGAACCGCACGGTGGGCGAGATCCGCAACGCCTTCGCCAAGAACGGCGGCAACATGGCCGAGAACGGCGCCGTGGCCTGGATGTTCGAGGAGAAGGGAAAGGTCGTGGTGACCGGCGTGAAGTGGACCGAGGACGAGGCCACCGAGTTCGCCCTGGACGTGGGCGGCGACGACGTGCAGCCCGGCGAAGAGGACGGCGAGTGGGAGATCTACACCGATCCCAACGACCTCGCCCCTGTCACCAAGGCCGTGGAAGCCAAGGGCCTCAACGTGTCCGACAGCTGTTTCGTGCGCCTGCCCAAGAACGTGGTGAAGGTCTCGGACGAGGACGCTCCCAAGATCATCAAGCTCATGGAGCTCTTGGACGACCTGGACGACGTGCAGAACCTATTTGCCAACTTCGAGCTCTCCGAAGCCGCGCTGGAAGCGGAGTAGGCTCGCATGAAGGTCCTGGGCATCGATCCGGGATCGCACCGCACGGGCTGGGCCGTGCTTGAGGAGGTCGCCCCGGGGCGGCCTCCGGTCGTTTTGGCCCATGGCACCTTGATCCCCAAGGCGTCTCTTCCGCTGCACGAGCGGCTGGTGCTGTTGGGACAGGGCATCGGTGAGATCGCGCGCCACCATACCCCCACGGTGGTGGCCATGGAAGAGAGCTTCTTCGCCAAGAACGCCCGCACCGCGCTGGTGCTGGGACACGCGCGCGGCGCCCTGATCGCCGCCGCCTGCGCCCAAGGGGCGACGTTCTTCGAGTATTCCCCGGCATCGGTGAAGAAGATGGTCGGCGGCAGCGGACGCTCCAGCAAGGAAGGCATGGCCAAGCTCCTGGCCCTGCAGCTGCGCCTGACCGAGATCCCCGAAAGCCTGGACGCCTCGGACGCCATCGCGGTGGCCTGGACCCACATCCAGCAGGCGCGCTCGCCTCTGGCCGCAGCCACCAAGGGCCGCAAGGGCAAGCAGAGCTTCGACGTGGAGGCCTATCTCCGGCAGCTGCGGGGAAAATGACAGAATCCGTCCTTCCCTGACAAATCCTGTCCGAACTACTTGCCCGGGGCCCAGGCGCAGGCCAACCCGTGCACCTCCGGGGTTCCGGCGCGCAGCAGCACGGCGGCGCAGGAGCCCAAGGTAGATCCGGTGGTGCAGATGTCGTCCACCAGCACCAGAGGACGCTCCCGCACGAAGGCCTTGTTCACGCGCAACGCCGACTCCAGGTTGGCGCGCCGCGCCTGCGCGTCGAGGTGCGTCTGGGTCCCGGTGGAGCGCACGCGGTCCAGGCCGTCGCACACGGGAAGTCCCGTCCGCTTCGACCACTCCCGGGCCAGCAGCAGCGCCTGGTTGTAGCCGCGTTCGCGTCGGCGCGTGGAGTGGACCGGCACCGGCACCAGGAGCGCGTCCGCAGGCAAGGCCGGGAGGCCGTGCGCCGCGACGGCAAGCTCCACCAGCGCCGTGGCATTGCGTCGCTCTCCCTGGTACTTGAGCCCGTGCACCAGGGCACGGACCGGCTCGGACAGCTCCAATCCGGCGTGCAGTGACGCAAGCCCGACCGGCAGATCCGGCGCGAGCGCAGGCCGTGCCGTCGCCTCGCTACGGCAAACCGGGCACAGTGGGAAGCGGTCGGCCGCCCGACCACAGCGCAGGCAGGCGTCGGGAAAGAGGAAGGAGCCGAGCCAATGGAAAAGCTCCCCAGGCCATGTCTTCCGTCCCGTACCCATGTCAGTCCTCGTCGCCCAGGCGCACGTGCAGGAGAAATCCCAGCAGCAGCATGGAGGCCAGCACGAACGACCCTCCGTAGGACAGGAACGGCAAGGGCAGGCCCGTCACCGGCATGAGGCCCAGCGTCATGGAGATGTTGACCACGATGTGGAAGGAGAAGATGGAGACGCACCCCACCGTCACCAGGTTCAGGAAGCGGTTGGAGAACTCGTAGCACAGCCGCAGCGCGCGGGCCAGGAAGGCGTAGAAGAGCAGCACCACCACCGTGCAGCCCACGAAGCCGAACTGTTCCGACAGCACCGCGAAGATGAAGTCGGTGTGCTCCTCGGGGACGAAGTTGAGGTTGCTCTGGCTGCCCTGCCCGAAGCCCTTGCCGAACAAGCCGCCCGAACCGATGGCCACCTGCGACTGCATGACCTGGTAACCGGCGCCTCCGGGCTCGCGGGTCGGATCCAGGAAGGTCAGGATGCGCGAGCGCTGGTGGGCCTTGAGCACGTTGGTCCAGGCAATCTGCGAGGCCATGCCCATGGCCAGGTTGGTGATGATGAAGAAGACCGCGAACTTCCTCGGGAGCTTCCCCGAGCGGGTCATCGCCCACAGCAGGGCGGAGCTGGCCAGCGCGTAGATGCCCCACCAGCGGCGCTCGAAGGAGAAGCCCACCGACAGGAGCGGGGAGAACAGCACCAGCAGGTCCAGCAGGCCGAACCCGCTCCAGTAGAGCATGGTGACGAAGACCGTCCCCACGGCCAGGGCCGTGGAAAGGTTGGGCTGCTTGAGGATCAGGAGGAACGGCACCAGGAAGAGGAAGAAGGGACCGATCAGGTCCTTGAGGTTGTGCCACCCGATCATCCGCTGCGAGAAGATGCGGGCCAGCGCCAGCAGCACGCCGATCTTGGCGAACTCCGAGGGCTGAAAGTGGAAGCCGCCCAGCGCGAACCAGCGCTCGGCCCCCTTGGCCGAGGCCGAGACCAACAGCAGCGGGAAGAGCAGGATCACATAGAGGAAATAGGCCGATCGGTACCACACCCGGTTCGGGATCATGGTCACCCCCACGGTCCCCACCAGACCGATGCAGAACCACAGGAGCTGCTTGAGCCAGTAGTCCTTGGCCTGCGAGTGGTTGATCGAGATCAGCAGCAGGATGCTCAGGGACGACAGGACCATTGCCAGGGTGAACAGCCAGCCGTCGAAGCGGTGCTTGAGTTCGATGCTCGGATCCGTCATCGTGTGCCCTCCTTGGCCGTCGTGTCCTTGGGCGGCAGCGGCTTGATCCTGCCCTTCAGTTCGAAGTAGCGCCGGAAGATCTTGCCGGCGATGGGCGCCGCCATCGAACCGCCATGACCAGCATTCTCCAGCACCACGCCGATGGCGATCTCGGGCGCATCCATGGGCGCCATGCCAGCAAACAACGCGTGCGTGAGGTCGCCGTGCGGGTTCTCGGCAGAACCGGTCTTGCCTCCCACCCGGATGCCAGGCACTCCGGCCTGGTGTCCCGTTCCCTGGCTGCCATTCACCACGCTGTCTAGCGAGGCTTGTACGGAAGCCACCTGCTCCGCAGTGAAGGGAAGCTTGCGCACGAAGGTGCTGTCGGCATGCCCGACCACCTTGCCGGTGCGAGGATCGATGATGTCTTTGAGCAGGTGCGGACGCCAAAGTTCCCTGCCGTTGCCGATGCCGGCCGCCATCTCCGCCACCTGCAGCGGCGTGACCAGCTGCCCTTGCCCGATGGACAGGTTCAGAATCAGGCCGCGTGCCCATTTCCAATGCAGGCGCCGATGCCTGCGCTCGTGCGAGGCCGAATCCACCAGGAAGCCGCGCTTCTCGCCCGGCAGGTCGATCCCGGTGTAGTTGCCCAGGCCCAGCAAGCTGGCCGTCTCGTTGATGATGGGCATGTTGATCATCAAGCCCAGCTGGTAGTAGTACACGTCGCAGGACTGCTCCATGGCCTGGATCATGTTCGGGAAGCCGTGCCCTTCCGGACGCCAGCAGCGCTGGTAGCGGGCACCGAAGTGATATCCGCCGTTGCAGGGGCTGGGCATGGTGGTCGTGGGCGTCACGCGACCGGAGCGCAATCCCGCCAGCGAGGTCACGATCTTGAAGGTGGATCCCGGCTCGTAGGTGCCTTGGATGGCCCGGTTGTTCAGAGGGCGGCGGGAATCCAGCGCGAGCTTGGCCCATTCCTTGGCGCGGCGACGCGCCGGCAGCGAGAAGATGTTCGGATCCAGGCGCGGCGAGGAGACCATGGCCAGGATCTCGCCGCTGCGCGGATCGATGGCCACCACAGCTCCGCTCAAGCTGTCGGGCAAGGCTTCCTCGGCGGCCATCTGCAGGTCCAGGTCGATGCTGGTGCGGATGTTCCGTCCGGGAATCGGCTCGGTGCTGGGCATGTCCTTGGGCACGCCCGCCACGCGCCCGTGCGCATCCACCTCCAGGTAGCGGATGCCGTCCTTGCCGCGCAGCAGTTGCTCGTACTGCTTCTCCAGTCCCATCATGCCGATCTGGCCACCCAGGCGGTAGCCTTGCGACTCCAGTTCCTCGATCTGGTCTTCCGGCACGGCCCCGATGTAGCCCAGCACGTGCCCAGCCAGCTTGCCCAGCGGATACTCGCGGCGGGTGGTCACCTCCATCATCACGCCCGGCAGGCGATACTGGTGCTCCGAAATGAAGGCGATCTCCTCGAGCGAGGCGTCTTCCAGCAACACCGGACGTTCGAAGGGACGCAGCCTGGCCAACTGCATCTGGCGTCGCAGCACCACGCTATCGAAGAGTGGGGTGCCCAGGGAGTCGCGGAAGCTCATGAGTTCCTCGAACACGTCCGACTCGTGGCGGCGCAGGGCCGGCGGATCCAGCACGATGTTCCAGGCGGGGCGATTGCGCACCAGAGGCTTGCCGTTGCGATCGGTCAGGATCCCGCGCGGGGCATGGATGGGATCCAGGCGCAGGCGATTCTGTTCGGCGGCGCGCTGCATCTCCTCGCCCTTGACGAACTGCAGCCACCCGATGCGAAAGAGCAGCACCACGAAGGCCGCAAGCAGGGTCCCCATCATGACCGTGGTGCGTTCGTTGCGAACGTTCTGGTCTTCGCGGTAGAGCATCGGTTATCCGACGACGAACTGGCGTGTCGGACGCAACAGGAAGAGACCGGCCCCCAGCAGCATGGTGTACAGAGCCGACGGCAGCCCATTGTAGAGCAGGAACCAAGTCAAGCGCGTCGCCCCGAAGCCGTCCACCCAGGCCCACAAGACATCCTGGAGCAAGCAATACCCGCCCAGCAGGCCGATCCGCGTCAGGAACGAGGTGTAGATCTCCCGTTCATCAAGCAAGCCGATGAGGTAGGTGCTGACGCTCCAGGCCAGCGCGAAACAGCCCAAGCGCCCCTGTCCGTACAGGTCCAGCAGGAATCCGACGGCAAACCCCAGCCACACCGCAGGCAAGGCGCCCGAACGGATCGCGAACAGGAAGACGGCCATGCGCAGCAGGCTGGGCTGGATCCCGAAGACCGACAGGCGCTGGGCGAAGACCGCCTGCAACACGAAGAAGGCCGCCACCCAGACGACGCGGCGCCAGACCTCGGGAATCGGACGGGAGAACAAGTTCATCGCTGCCCTCCTGCAGTGGAATCAACCTTCGCCTTGGCCGAATCGGCCTTGTGGAGCGTGTCTGTGGTGAGCACCTCAAAGCCGTGCGCAACCAACTGGTCTCCGCCCACGCGCCGTTCGGAAGGCCGCATCACCAAAAAGACGTTTTCCACTTGCGACAGATCCTGGAAAGGCTTGATGACGCACTGGCGCAGCACGCCCACGGCGTGCGGATCGGCCGTCACCACCAGCCCCACGGGAAGTCCCTTGGGGAACACGCCCCCGGCTCCCCAAGTCACCAGCGTGTCGCCCGGCTTGTAGTCGGCATTGACGTTGATCTCGGCTTCCAGGCGCAATCCGTCGGGGGAAATCAAGGTTCCCGGATGTCGCGAGCGCAGATTCAGGACCGCCACGCGACAGTCGGGATCGGTCAGCACCTGCACCAGGGAGAATCCGTGCCCGGACTCGATCACGCGCCCGATCACGCCTTCCGGCCCCAGCACAGCCATGCCTTCTTCCACTCCGGCCTCATGGCCACGGTCCACCACCCAGCTGCCCATCGGGCGCACGCTCTGGCGCGCCAGGATCTCGGCTGCCAGCAGGGGATAGGAAACGCGCGGCGCCAAGCGCAGCATCTGACGAAGGCGTTCGTTCTCGGCGCTCATGTCGCGCAGGATGGCGTTGCGCACCTGAAGGCGGGTATTTTCCTGTTCCAACCGGGTGATCGTCCCGGCCATGTCGGTGCGGATCTTGAACGCGGTCACCACCGAATGGAGCGGCAGGAGCACCGTCGTGAGCAGGCCACGGCGAATCCGCTCGCGCTGCAGCGGCTCAAAGCGAGCCAGCCAAAGGGAAAAGAGCACCACCACCAGCAGGGAAACGGCCCCTCTGCCACGCATCACCATGGCAAAGATCCAGCGCAGCAGGAGCATCGGCGTTAGCGCCCGGAGGGAAGCAGCACCCTGCGGTACATCTCGATATTTTCCACGATGCGCGCCGCGCCCATGCAGACGCACTGCAGCGGGTTGTCGATCACGTTCACGGGAAGGTTCGTCTCCTGGCGGATGCGCTCGTCGAGGTTGCGCAGCTGCGCCCCGCCGCCGGTGAGCACGATGCCCTTGTCCAGGATGTCCGCAGAAAGTTCGGGAGGCGTCTGTTCCAGAGCCTGCTTGACCGCACCGACGATCACGGCGACGGTCTCTTCCAAGGCTTCGCGGATCTCCTCGGAGGTGATGCGCATGGTGCGGGGAATGCCCGCCGACACGTCGCGTCCCTTGACTTCCATCGTGAGTTCCGTGGCCAGCGGGTAGGCCGAACCAACCGTGATCTTGATGTGCTCGGCCATCGAGGGGCCGACCAGCAGGTTGTAGTTGCGCCGCAGATAGGTGATGATGGCTTCATCCATCTCGTCACCACCCACGCGGACCGAGGTATCACAGACGATGCCGTAGAGGGCGATCACAGCGATCTCGGAGGTGCCGCCGCCGATGTCGATGACCATGTTGCCGCTGGGTTCCCCGATGGGGATGCCCATGCCGATGGCTGCAGCCATGGGCTCGGCGACCAGCCAGACCTCGCGGGCACCGGCCATCTGAGCCGCTTCCACGACCGCACGGCGCTCCACTTCGGTGATGCCCGAAGGCACGCCGATGACCACGCGGGGGCGCCCGAAGACGCCGCGCAGGTACTTGGAGTGGCGATGCGCGCGATCGATGAATTCCTTGATCATGGCCTTGACCAGATCGAAGTCGGCGATCACACCGTCCTTCATCGGACGATAGGGCTGGAGTTCACCGGGAGTGCGTCCAAGCATGCGCTTGGCCGAGGTCCCGATGTGGGAAACCTTGTTGGTTTTCCGATCCACAGCCACCACAGAAGGTTCATCGATGATGATGCCCTTGCCCCGCACGTGTACGAGGGTGTTGGCTGTGCCCAGATCTATCCCGATGTCATTCGAGAACAACGAAAATAAGCCCATGCAGTCTCCGCAAGAGGTGACAAGATCCCAAAGGTAACCCCCTGACGGGGGTAGTGGCAGGGATAAAACTCGGTCGCAAGATCCGCGCAACAAAAAACCCCCAGGACTTGCGTCCCGAGGGTCATTCCACCGTTTGCTTGACCAGAGAGGAGGGAGGAGGACAAGGCCCGGAAACCGGACCGGTGGAAGGGTGCGACTTCGTCCAGCCGCACCTTAACGATACTGCCGTTCCTGGAATCTGCGCCAGCCATCTCTTCACATTCCGTTGAGAGCACCCTCAACGGAGAACTCACTTCCGCTGCCGCATCTTCTTGGCCAACGCGGAGGGAGATTCGGGCAAACGCTTCACACGCGGCAGCGAAAGCGACCAGTGCATCGCCGACATGCGCACCCCCCAGGTCACCAAGGCAGCCCCCAGCAGCCGCAGGTCTGGACTCGCCCCAACCGTGGCTAGCAGCACATAGGCTAAGCCCCCCAGCAAGGCCGCCGTGGCATAGACTTCCCGGGTCAGCACCGCCGGGATCTCCCCCACCAGCAGATCGCGCACCACACCGCCCCCGCAACCGGTGAGAGCCGCCATCAGGACCACGGTAAAGCCCGTTGCCCCGACCGATTCGGCCGTGGCTGCGCCCAAGGCAGCAAACAACCCCAGTCCGGCGGCATCAGCCAACTGGACCCAGTCCCAGCGCGAGACGATCTTGCGGGCATAGAAGAAGACCAGGAGCCCTCCCACCACGCAAGCCAGCAGCGGGGAGCCGTCTTTCAAGGCACCGGGAGGCGTGCGTCCCAGCAGCACGTCGCGCAGGATGCCTCCCCCGATGCCCGTGGATGCCGCCAGCACCAGGACCCCCAGGAGATCCATCTCGTACTTGACCGCCCGAAACGCCCCGGAGATGGCGAATGCAAATGTCCCAGCCAGGTCCAACCAATGAAGTATCACGGCGCAAAGGTACAACCGGCAGCAAGCTCCAACCATCCCCACGGCCAGCATGTTCGCCTGGATGCCAGATTGGTATCGTATCCGAAAATCTACCAAGGAGCGCTCCATGTCCGACACGCAACTCAGCCCCGCCAAGATCGCCGAAGCCGTCGGCGCCAGCCCCGCCAAGGTCAAGAAGGCCATCGAAGCGCTCGGGCTCCAGCCGTCCTCCAAGAAGGGCGTGTGCTGTTTCTACGACGCGGCGGCGGTGGAGAAGATCAAGGGCGCGCTGAAGTAAAACCCTGCGCGCCAGGGATGCCGGCCGATAGGCCCAAGACCCGGCATGGCCGAGGCTTGGCAGGCAGCCCGGTCCCGGCCCTGCCGGGGGGGCGCCCAAAGCCTGTGCGGAGCTACCTTGGCGCCATGTTCGAACAAGCCTTCCGCAACATCGATGACGCCCTCTGGAAAGAGAGCGGCTGCACCACGGAACTCGACTACACCGAACAGACCTCGTGGCTGCTCTTCCTCAAGTACCTGGACGGCTTGGAACAGGACAAGGCCGACGAAGCCGCGCTGGAAGGCAAGCCCTACCGCTTCATTCTCGAGAGCCACTACCGCTGGAGCGTCTGGGCCGCCCCCAAGGGACCGGACGGGAAGCTCGATCACGACAAGGCGCTGACGGGCGACGATCTGACGGGCTTCGTGGACAACGTGCTATTCCCATACCTGAAGGGCTTCAAGCTGCGCGCCAGCGGCCCCGACACCATCGAGTACAAGATCGGCGAGATCTTCAGCGAGATCAGCAACAAGGTCCGCAGCGGCTACACCCTGCGCGACGTCATCGACCACATCGACGAACTGCGCTTCCGTTCGCAGCTTGAGAAGCACGAGCTCTCGGCGCTCTATGAGGAGAAGATCAAGCGCATGGGCAATGCCGGGCGCAACGGCGGCGAGTACTACACCCCGCGCCCCTTGATTCGAGCCATGATCCGCGTGACCAATCCCAAGATCGGGGAGCGCATCTACGACGGCGCCTGCGGTTCGGCAGGCTTCTTGTGCGAGGCCCACGACTACCTCCGAAACTCCGTTCGCCCTGTCGAAGCGCGGACCGTCCATGGTTCGACAGGCTCACCACGAACGGGGCTTTCCACCCGCGACCTCGAGACCTTGCAGACGCGCACCTTCTACGGCAAGGAGAAGAAGAGCCTGGCCTACGTGATCGCGATCATGAACCTGATCCTGCACGGCATCGAGGCCCCGAACATCCTGCACACCAACACGCTTTCCGAGAACCTGGCCGACGTGCAGGAGAAGGACCGCTTCGAGGTGATCCTGGCCAATCCTCCGTTCGGGGGCAAGGAGCGGCCCGAGCTGCAGCAGAACTTTCCGATCCGCACCGGGGAGACGGCCTTCCTGTTCCTGCAGCACTTCATCAAGATGCTCAAGGCCGGCGGACGCGCGGCCATCGTCATCAAGAACACCTTCCTGAGCAACTCCGACAACGCCTCGGTGGCCCTGCGCAAGCTCCTCCTGGAATCCTGCAACCTGCACACGGTCCTCGATTGCCCCGGCGGCACCTTCCAGGGCGCGGGCGTGAAGACCGTGGTGCTCTTCTTCGAGAAGGGCGCGCCCACCCGCAAGGTCTGGTACTACCAGCTCGAACCGGGCCGCAACATGGGCAAGACCAATCCCCTCAACGACGCAGATTTGACAGAATTTGTCGAATTTCAGAGGAGCTTCGCCGACTCCCCAAAGAGCTGGAGCGTGGAGATCTCGGGCATCGACACCGCCAGCTACGACCTGTCGGTGAAGAACCCTCTGGGCGGCGAAGTCGTGACCCACCGCGACCCCTCCGCAATCCTGGACGAGATCGCGTCTTTGGACGCCGAGGCCGCCGAGGTGCTGGAAGGGATCCGGGGACTTTTGGGAAACACAAGGAGCGAGGCATGACCTTGCTCCACCCGTTCGTCCTGAGCCAGCCAAAGGACGGGCCGTCCATGGTTCGACAAGCTCACCACGAACGGAATCAAACCCCGTTCGTCCTGAGCCTGTCGAAGGACGATTACAGGAAGGCAGCATGATGGCTTTCTGGGTTTACATCCTGCGTTGCGCGGATGCCAGCTTCTACACTGGCCACACAGACAACATTGAGCAGCGCATCGCCCAACACAACACCGGGGCCATTCCAACCTGCTACACCTTCACGCGTCGTCCCCTCTCACTGGTCTTCACGCAGGATTTTGCGACTCGCGGAGAAGCGATTGTTGCGGAACAGCAAATCAAAGGCTGGAGCCGTATGAAGAAGGAAGCGATGATTGAGGGTGACTGGGCTGAGGTTTCAAGATTGGCAATGAATCATCAGTCTGCTCGCCCTGCGCCCAGATCAGAGGCAGACGCCGACACAATCACCGTTCGTCCTGAGCTAGTAGTAGGGAAAGACCATACACCCGTTCGTCCTGAGCTTGTCGAAGGACGTACCGTTCATGGTTCGACAGGCTCACCACGAACGGACTTGTCAAGGTTGGCTCATCACGAACGAACGCTGCCCTGTGCTTGAAGAGGCACCTAAGATGAACGAACGTGAATTCGGCCTGTATCCGAAATCCCTCGCCACCGTCCGCGCCATCCTGGCGCGCGAGCCCAAGGTAGAAAAGGCCATCCTGTACGGATCCCGCGCCATGGGCACCTACAAGAACGGCTCCGACATCGACCTCACGCTGATCGGGCCGGACCTCGACTACGGGGCCTTGGCCGCCCTTTCCGGAGCCCTCGACGACTCCGACATCCCCTACATGGTCGACCTTTCCATCCTGACCCAGATCAAGAATCCATCCCTGGTCGATCACATCCAGCGCGTGGGCAAGGTGCTCTACCAGCGGGAGGAGAAATGAAGGAGGGGTGGAAAGAATCCGTCCATGGTTCGACAGGCTCACCACGAACGGAAGCAAACCCCGTTCGTCCTGAGCTTGTCGAAGGGCGTGCATTCATTGCCTGGGTTTGCCGCCATGCGGAGGTTGGAACATGAAGGAGGGGTGGCAGGTCAAGAAGCTGGGGGAAGTGTGCACCACGATTCAAGACGGAGCGCACGAATCGCCACAAAAGCAGTTTGATTCTCCTGGAGAAGGACGTTTCCTTTACATCACATCGAAGAATATTCGCACAAACTATCTCGAACTAAAAAATATCTCATACGTTGAACGCGACTTTCATGACCGAATTTATCCGCGCTGTCAGCCAGAAGTCGGAGACGTTTTACTTACGAAAGACGGAGCGAATACCGGAAATGTGGCACTTAACACAATTGATGAGCCATTTAGCTTACTCTCCAGCGTTTGCCTCATCAAAACCAATCCGACCGCACTAAATTCGGCATTCCTCTGCTACTACCTGCAGAGCCCAGATGGGCTAATGAGCATCATCGGCCAAATGACGGGCGCGGCAATCAAACGGATAATTTTGCGAGACGTAAAACTTGCAACAATCCCACTTCCGCCCCTCCCCGAGCAGCAGCGCATCGTCGCCCTCCTGGATGAAGCCTTTGAGGCCATCGCCTCCGCCAAGGCCCATGCCGAGCAGAACCTGAAGAACGCGCGCGGCCTGTTCGAAAGCCAACTGGACGCCGTGTTCCGGCAGAGGGGGGAAGGGTGGGTGGAGAAAACTCTTGAAGAGCTTGGTACGATAACGTCAAGTAAACGAATTTTTAAAAATGAGTATGTAGAAAGTGGAGTCCCGTTTTACAGGACCAAAGAGATTAAGCAGCTTGCTAATAAGCTGCCTATTACGACAGAGCTTTTTATATCCCAGTCACGCTATGATGAGGTTAAAAGCAACTCAGGCGTTCCTAAATTGGGGGATGTCCTCCTTACGGCAATTGGAACCATTGGTGAAATTTATGTTGTTGATGGCGAGGGTGAATTTTACTTCAAAGATGGAAATGTCTTGTGGCTGAAAGAATTTCACTCTATTGATTCGTATTTTCTGAAATATGTGCTGCGGTCATTTGTTGATAGCCTAAACAATATGGCGCACGGATCAGCATACAGCGCCCTCCCAATTCAACGATTGAATGCGCATCGCATTTTTGTTCCTTCGATTGAAGAACAACGAAAAATTGTCGCTGAATTGGATGATCTTGAATCTGAATCCCAAAACCTCGAATCCGTCTACCGGCGCAAGATCGCGGCGTTGGACGAGTTGAAGGCTTCGCTCCTCCACAAGGCCTTCGCGGGAGAACTTTGAGCTTTGCGTCTCATTTTTGCGAAAAAGTGAGACGCAAGCTATTTTGTGTCTCACAAGTGAGATGCAAACTTCCGCGAGGTCCGGCATGAGCGTTCGATACCATCTTGGCTCGTTTCCCCCCACCGAAATGGATTGGCCCCAACTCATTCCGCTGCTGGGCCCCGCCAATGCCGGGCTTGCCCGCTACGACGGCCTCCTTTCGGCCATTCCCAATGCCGACATCCTGCTCTCGCCGCTGACCACCCAGGAAGCGGTGCTTTCGTCCAAGATCGAGGGCACGCACGTCACTATCGGCGAAGTGCTGGAGATCGAGGCCGGTGGCGATTCCGCCGCCTTCACCCAGCCCAAGCGCGAGGATGCCGAGGAAGTCCTGAACTACCGGAAAGCCATGCAGGCCTGCGTGGCCGAGATGGCCCACCGTCCCTTCTCGCAGCAGATCCTGCGCGGAGCCCACGGCCTTCTCATGCAAGGCGTGCGCGGTCGGGACAAGACGCCGGGCCAATACCGTCTCGACCAGAACTGGATCGGGCCGCACGGCTGCGCACCGGAGACCGCCAGCTACGTGCCTGTAGCTCCCGAGCAGCTGCAGTCGGGCATGGATGCCTGGGAACGCTACTTCGGCAGCACCTCGGAGCCTGATGCCCTGGTGCAGTTGGCCATCATCCATGTCGAGTTCGAGGCTCTGCACCCGTTCAAGGACGGCAATGGCCGCTTGGGACGGATGTTGATCCCCTTGTACCTCTACCAGCGAAAGCTCCTCTCCAGCCCCGACTTCTACATGAGCGGCTACTTGGAGCGCAATCGCGAGGAATATCAGGAACGCTTGCGTGCGGTTTCGCGGGACGGCGATTGGACCGGCTGGTGTCGCTTCTTTCTGCTTGGTCTCCAGAAGCAGGCTTCGGAAAATGAGCGGCGGGCTCGGGAAATCCTGAAGCTCTATGATCGACTCAAATTCCAGCTTGCCGAATTGACCCATTCCCAGCATGCCGTCCGCGCGCTGGATTTCCTGTTCCAAACTCCCGTCTTCGGTGCTCCGACGTTTCTGAGCCAGGCGGGAATTCCTCGACCCACGGCGGCACGGATCCTGAACCTCTTGCGGGATGCCGACATCTTGGCGACGATCACAGAGGGTAGAGGCAGGCGCGCCGGGATCTATGCCTTCCGGGAGTTACTGAACGCCGCTGAAGGTGCTGACATCTTCTGATTTGCATCTCATTTTTCAACAAAAGTGAGATGCAATCCATTTTGTGTCTCACAAGTGAGATGCAAACGCACGGCGAATCACTTCCTACTCCAGTCTCCTGAAGGACATCTTCCGGGTTTACCTTGAAGCTTTCCTGATCCTCAACGCGTGTTCCTCCAAAGACGGACCATGAACGAAGCCGAAACCCGTGCCGAACACATCGATCCCGCCCTGGCGCAGGCCGGATGGGGTGTGGTCGAGGGCAGTCGGATCCGGCGGGAATACCCGATCACCCAAGGGCGGTTGGAGGGAGCAGGCAAGCGCGGCAAGGCGCTGATGGCCGACTATGTCCTGGAGTACCGAGGTACCAAGCTCGCGGTGGTCGAGGCCAAGGCCTGGGACAAGCCCCTGACCGAAGGCGTGGCCCAAGCCAAGGAATACGCGAAGAAGCTGGATGTGCGCTTCACCTATGCCACCAATGGCCAAGGGGTCTACGGCATCGACAGGCGCACGGGGAAGGAAGGCGAACGCCAAGGCTTCCCGACGCCGCAGGAACTGTGGCAGGCGACCTTCGCCACCGAGAACGCTTGGCGCAACCGCTTTGCCGCCGTTCCCTACGAGGACAAGGGTGGTGCCTTCCCCGGGCGCTACTATCAGGACCTGGCCGTGGAGAAGGTGCTCGAGGCCGTGTCCCAAGGACGGGACCGCGTCCTGCTCACCTTGGCGACCGGCACGGGCAAGACCTTCATCGCCTTCCAGATCGCCTGGAAGCTCTTCCATAGCCGCTGGAACCTCGCCGACTGGCGCGCCGGGCGGGAGCCCAGTCGCCGTCCGCGCATCCTGTTCCTGGCCGACCGCAACATCCTCGCGAACCAGGCCTTCAGCGACTTCTCGGCCTTTCCCGAGGATGCCTTGGTGCGCATCGCGGCCGACGAGATCCGCAAGAAGGGGAAGGTCCCCAAGAACGGCAGCGTCTTCTTCACGATCTTCCAGACCTTCATGACCAAAGGGGCTCAGGAGGAAGGGGAAGACGTCGAGGAGAGCGAACCCGTTCATGGTTCGACAGGCTCACCACGAACGGAAGACGCAGGTGCACCACGAACTGAAGCGCACTCCGTTCGTCCTGAGCTTGTCGAAGGGCGGGAGCCTGTGACAGAATTTGTCTTCGGGGACTATTCCCCGGACTTCTTCGACCTCGTGATCGTCGACGAATGCCATCGGGGCGGAGCCAAGGACGAGAGCGCCTGGCGCGGCATCCTCGAGCATTTCAAGCCTGCCGTGCAGCTGGGCCTGACCGCCACTCCCAAGCGCACCCTCAATGCCGACACCTACGCCTACTTCGGCGACCCCGTGTTCACCTACTCGCTCAAGGACGGCATCAACGACGGCTTCCTGACGCCGTTCCGCGTCAAGCAGATCTCCACCACGCTGGACGAGTACCGCTTCTCGCCCGACGATGTCGTGGTCGAAGGCGAGATCGACACGGCCAGGATCTACGGCGAAGCCGCCTTCAACAGGGAGATCCGGATCGCGGAACGGGAGAAGGCACGGGTGCGGATCTTCCTGGAGGAGATCGATCAACGGGAAAAGACCTTGGTCTTCTGCGCCACCCAGCCCCATGCCCTGGATGTGCGCGACTTCGTGAACCAGCTCAAGAAGAACAACGATCCGGACTATTGCCATCGGGTGACAGCCAAGGACGGGGCGCTCGGGGAGCAGTGGCTGCGCACGTTCCAGGACAACGAGAAGACCATCCCGACCATCCTGACGACTTCACAGAAGCTGTCCACCGGGGTGAATGCGCGCAACGTGCGCAACATCGTGCTGCTGCGGCCGGTGAACTCCATGATCGAGTTCAAGCAGATCATCGGGCGCGGGACCCGGCTCTTCGACGGCAAGGACTACTTCACCATCTACGACTTCGTGAAGGCCCACGAGCACTTCGCCGACCCCGAGTGGGACAGCGAGCCGATGGAGCCGGAACCGCCCAAGCCACGGGTGCCGCGCCAGCCGCCCGTCCCGTCCGATCCCTACGAGGTCCAGGAACCGCCGCTGGAGTCGCCTCGCAAGGAGACTGTCGTGGTGCGCTTGGGGGCAGGCAAGGAACGGCGCATCCAGCACATGATGGCGACCAGCTTCTGGCATCCCGACGGCACGCCCATGTCCTCCGCCCAATTCCTGGAACAGCTCTTCGGGCACCTGCCTGCGCTCTTCCAGGACGAGGCGCAACTGCGTGAACTGTGGAGCCTTCCCGACACGCGCCGCAAGCTTTTGGAAGCCTTGGCCGAGCGGGGCTTCGGGATGGAGCAACTTGCGGAGATGCAAAGATTGCTGGAGGCCGAACGCAGCGACCTCTACGACGTGTTGGCCTATGTGGCCTTCGCCGAGGCACCGCATACCCGTACAGAGAGGGCCGGTCATGCCAAGCGTGTTCTTCGGGTACTTTTCAATCCGCAACAGCGAGCCTTCCTGGAGTTCGTGCTGTCCCACTACGAGAGCTTGGGCGTGGAGGAACTGGCAGAACCCAAGCTGAGTCCGCTCCTGAAGCTGCGCTATGGCAACGCCCTTGCCGACGCTTTCCTGGAGTTAGGGCCGCCGGACGAGGTGCGCCGGATGTTCGTGGGCTTCCAGAAGCACCTATACGACCTGGCGGCCTGAGCTACTTCTTCCCGAAGCTCTTCCGGTAATTGGACAGGGCTTTTCCGGTCGGCGTCTTCGCTGAAAGTGCCGTCGGGGGGCCCTGGTACAGGAGCTTGCCGCCCGCCGGTCCTCCGCCCGGACCCAGCTCCAGGAGCCAGTCGCAGGAGTCGAGCAGGTCGAGCTGATGTTCCACCACCACCACGGTGTCGCCGCGATCCACCAGCTTGGAGAGGGCCTGCACCAGCAGTTGCACATCGCACAGGTGCAGGCCGGTGGTCGGCTCGTCCAGCAGGTACAGAGCACGCCCACGGCGGTTGCGCGCCAGCTCCTCGGCGATCTTGAGCCGCTGCGCCTCGCCGCCCGAAAGCTGCGTTGCGGCCTGGCCCAGGCGCAAATAACCAAGTCCTAACGAGTCGAGAACCTCGAGGATCTTCTTGGCCTTCTTGTGGAAGGAGAAGAAGGGAAGCGCCTGGTCCACGCGCATCTCGAGGATGTCGGAAACCGACTTGCCGCGGAACTTCACTTCCAGCGTCTTCTCGGGGAAGCGACGGCCATTGCAGGCCTCGCAGCGCACCCACACGTCCGAGAGGAAGTGCATCTGCAGCTCGGTGAAGCCGCGTCCTTCGCAGACCGGGCAGCGGCCGGTGCCGCCGTTGAAGCTGAAGTGGTACTTGCCCCAGCCGCGCAGCTTGGATTCGGGCAGGTCGGCGAACAGGTCGCGCACGTGGTCCCACAGGTGGGTGTAGCTCGCCGGGTTGGAGCGCGGCGTGGTGCCGATGGGTGCCTGGTCCACCACCACGACCTCGGCGATGGGATCATCGACCGACAGCGCCTTGATGGTGCGGGTCTTCTTGCCCTTGACCTGGGCCTCCAGCGCGGGCACCAGCAGATCCAGCGCCAGCGTGCTCTTGCCAGATCCCGAGACGCCGCAGATGCCGGTCATGCGGCCCTGGGGGATCTCGAGGCTGAGGTTCTCCAGAGTGCGCAGGTTCACGCCCTTGGCCCGGATCCACGAGGTCGCAAGCGTGGTCGCCTTGTCGCGCCCGATGCGTTCGCGCCCCGACAGGAAGGCCGAGGTCTTGCTGACAGGATTTGTCAAAATCTCGGCGAGCGTGCCGCTGGCCACGACCTCGCCGCCCTCCTCGCCGGCGCCCGGGCCCATGTCGATGACGTGGTCGGCGGCGCCGATCAGCTCGGGGTCGTGCTCCACCGTGATGACGGTGTTGCCCAGGTCGCGCAGCCGCTTGAGGGTGGTCACGAGCTGGGCGGTGTCGGACTGGTGCAGGCCCGTGGTGGGCTCGTCCAGCACGTACATCACGCCCTCCAGGCCCGATCCGATCTGGCTTGCCAGGCGGATGCGCTGGGCCTCGCCGCCCGAAAGGGTGTTGGCGGCGCGATCGAGCGCGAGGTACCCGACGCCCACTTCGGCCAGGAACTTGAGGCGCCCGACCAGCTCGCGCAGCACCGGCGCGGCGATGGCCTTGGCCGAGCCCTCGAGCTTGAGCCCGGAGAAGAACTCCAGGCAGTCGTCCACGGAGGAGTGGACAATTTCCGGCAAACGCTTCGCCCCCACCCGCACCACGCGGGTCTCGGGGCGCAGACGCTCGCCCAGGCACACCGGGCACTTGACCTTGCCCACCACGCCCAGGCCCTCGCACTCGGGGCAGGCGCCGAAGTGGCTGTTGAAGGAGAAGTGGCGCGGCTCCCAGTCTTCCTTCTGGAAGTGGCCGGTCTTCTCGTTGACGGGGAACTGCCCCACCAGCAGGGTCTCCTTCTCCCACACGAAGCGCACCATTCCGTGGGCGTGCTCGCGGGAGCGCAGCACGGCTTCCATGACGCGTTTGCGGGACGTGGGCGATACCTTCACGCGGTCGACCTTGAGGTCCACCCGCTTGCCGTTCTTGACGGCGGGGCACTCGCGCAGGTCGATCTCCTTGCCGTCCACCAGGGCCGTCTCGAAGCCCAGTTCCAGGAGCTGGGAGGCCACGCGCGGCAGGGCCGAGCTCTCCTGCAGGAACAACGGCAGGTTGGAGCCCGGGATGTGGGCGGGCGCCAAGATGGACAGAATCTGTCCGGAGCCGGCAGCCTTGAGTCCGGCGTCGGCCATCTCGGCGGGCGAGTAGCCGCGCAGGACTTCGTTGGTCTTGGGGTCGTGCAGGGTGCCGGCGCGGGCCCACAACAGACGCAGGTAGTCGTAGATCTCGGTCAGGGTCGCCACCGTGGAGCGGGGCGAGCGGCTGGCGGTCTTCTGGTCGATGGCGATGGCGGGCGACAGCCCTTCCACCGCTTCAGCCTCGGCGCGGTCCATGCGGCCGAGGAACCGCCGCGCGTAGGTGGAAAGCGACTCCACGAAGCGGCGCTGCCCCTCGGCGAACAGGGTATCAAAGGCCAAGGAGGTCTTGCCCGAGCCGCTGGGGCCGGTGATGACGGTGAAGCTGTGGCGGGGAATGCGCACCGTGGCGTTCTTGAGGTTGTGCTTGCAGGCCCCGCGGATGCGGATGTCCAGGTCGACGGCGGCCGGCTCGGCGGCCATGGCAAGCGGGGCCGGTTCGAGGCTGTGCGGTTCGGCGTTGCCGTCCGCGATGGCGGCGGCCAGGTAGGGCGCCGTCAGGGACGCGGGGTTCGCCGCGACCTGTTCGGGCGTGCCCGTGGCAAGCAGGAGTCCGCCGGCGGCTCCGCCCTCGGGGCCCAGTTCCAGCACCCAGTCGGCGGCGCGTACCAGGTCGAGGTTGTGCTCGATCACGACCACCGTGTTGCCGCGCTCCACCAGCTGCTGCAGGCAGTTGAGCAGGCGCTCCACGTCCTCGAAGTGAAGGCCCGTGGTGGGCTCGTCCAGCAGATAGAAGCTCTTGCCGTGGCTGGGCTTCTGCAGCTCGGTGGCCAGCTTGATGCGCTGGGCCTCGCCGCCCGAGAGCGTGGTGGAGGGCTGTCCCAGCTTGATGTAGTCCAGGCCGATCTCGGAGAGCATCGCGATGCCGCGCCGGATCTTGGGGTGCGCCTCGAAGAAGGGCAGGGCCTCGCCGATGGTCATGTCCAATATGTCGGAAATTGTCTTTCCCTTGTAGTGGACCTCGAGGGTGGGGGCGTTGAAGCGCTTGCCGCCGCACTCCTCGCACTCCACTTCCACATTGGCCATCAGCTGCATCTCGATTTCCTTCACGCCCGAGCCCTGGCAGTCCTCGCAGCGGCCCCCTTTGACGTTGAAGGAGAAACGGCCCGGCTCGTAGCCGCGCGCCTTGGCTTCCGGGAGCGCCGCGAAGAGCTTGCGGATCTCGTCGAAGACGCCGGTGTAGGTGGCGGGATTGGAGCGCGGCGTGCGCCCGATGGGGCTCTGGTCGATCTCGACTACGGACTCCAGGGCCTCGATCCCTTCGAGGGAATCGTACAGACCTTCGTCGCGCTCGGCCTTGTGCAGGCGATTGAGCAGGGCCGGAGCCAGGATGGCATCGACCAGGGTGGACTTGCCCGAACCGGAGACGCCTGCGATGGCAACGAACCTCCCCAGCGGAATCTCGACATCGAGGTTCTTGAGGTTGTTGGAGCGGCAGTTCTTCAGGGCAAGGCGCAGCGTGGAAGCGTCGACGGCGCGGCGGGTCGCGGGCATCGGGACGCGCTTGCGACGCGAGAGGTAGTCGCCGGTATGGGAGCTGGGCGTGGCCTCCAGCTCCGCTGCGGTGCCTTGGCCCATGATGTTTCCGCCCAGGGCGCCGGCGCCGGGACCGATGTCGATGACCTGGTCGGCCTCGCGCATGGTCTCCTCGTCGTGCTCCACCACCAGCACCGAGTTGCCCTGATCGCGCAGGCGTCGTAGCGTGGACAGCAGCTTCTGGTTGTCGCGCGGGTGCAGCCCGATGGAAGGCTCGTCCAGCACGTAGAGCACGCCCTGCAAGCCCGCTCCCACCTGGGCCGCCAGCCGGATGCGCTGGGCCTCACCGCCCGAAAGGCTGACGGCGGAACGCTCGAGCGAAAGGTACCCAAGGCCCACAGCGTCCAGGAACAGCAGGCGCGCCCGGATCTCGCGCAGGATCTCGCGTCCGATGCGCACTTCCAGCTCGTCGAAGGTGACGGCCTCGAAGAAGTCCTTGAGCTCCACCAGCGACAGGGCGGTCAGCTCGTGGATGCCCTTGCCTCGGAACTTCACTGCCCGCGAGACGGGCCCCAGACGCGTGCCGTGGCAGTCGGGGCAGCCTTGCTTCGACATGTACTTGGTGAGGAGCGAGATGTGCCACTGGTCGTAGAGCGCCTGCAGCACCGGGATGGCGCCCTTGAAGCCGCGCGCGGGAAGCCCGTGGTGCAGGACGGCCTTGCGTCCCTTGAGGGGAATGTCCTTCCACGGCGTGGAGAGCGTAAAGCCGTGCTCCTTGGCGATCGCCTTGAGCTCGCGCGGACCCCAGTCCGAGAACATCAGGGTTCCCTTGTCGGTGATGGCCCGCAGGGCGCGGTCTTCCAGCGACTTTGAGGGATCAGGGACGAGCAGGTCCTCCTCGAAGGTCTGCAGGACCCCGAGGCCCTTGCACGAAGGGCACATGCCGTTGGGGTGGTTGAACGAGAAGCAACGCGGCTCCAGCTCCGGCAGTTCGATGTGTCCGTTGGGACAGGCGCGGGTGGCCGAATAGCTGTGGTATTCCCCCTTGCCCTCGAAGGCATCCGTGCCCACCAGCACCGACACCACGCCTTCGGCCATCGCAAGCGCTTTCTCGATCCCTTCGCGCAGACGTGGCAGCGTCTTTTCTTCCAGACGGATTCTGTCAATCACGGGCTCGAGCGTGTGGATCTCGTAGCGGGCCAGTTCCTTGGTCTCGGCAAGGTCCCACAGCTCCCCGTTGATGCGGCACTGGCGGAAACCCTGGTCGCGCCACTCCTCCTGCTCGGCGCGGTACTCGCCCTTGCGGCGGCGCACCACCGGGGCCAGGATCAGGCAGGACAATTCCTGTCCATTCCCGTCGTTGGGGAAGTCGAGGAACATCCGCTGGGCGATCTGGTCGGAGGTCCGCGCTTCGATCTGCTCGCCGCATTCGGGGCAGGAGGCCTCGCCCAGGCGCGCGAACAAGAGGCGCAGGTGGTCGAGGATCTCGGTGGTGGTCCCGACGGTGGAGCGGGGGTTGCGGTTGACCGTCTTCTGGTCGATGCAGATGGCGGGCGACAGGCCCTCGATGTGCTCGACGGCGGGCTTCTGCATCTGCCCGATGAACTGGCGGGCGTAGCTGGAGAGCGACTCGACGTAGCGCCGCTGTCCCTCCTTGAAGATGGTGTCGAAGGCAAGCGACGACTTGCCCGAGCCGGAGACACCGGTGAGCACCACCAGTTCGTCGCGCGGGATCTCCACGGACACGTTCTTGAGGTTGTGCTCGTTGGCACCGCGGATCGAAAGCATCTTGCTCATTTGAGCACAAGATACAAGAATCAACGATCTTTGCCCAGAGGAACAATTGGCCGAAATGGCCCCCTTTCCCGCCCTATTCGCCAATGCCGTTCTGACAAATCTTGTCCATTGGCTCACCAAGCCTCCTCGGGCCGTTCCCTGAGCGGTGCAGTGCGGTGCGGCTGGAGGTGCTGGCGATCCTCGCCACGCTGCGGACCTGGGCCAGCGACGTCCCGCACCTGGGTGCGGCCCTGCGCTTGCGGCGCGGCGAAGCCGTCTCGCGGAACCGCTTCCTGAACGGCTAGGTCACAGGTAGAAGTGCAGGCCGGCCGAGGCTCCGATGCGGCTGACGTCGTTCTTCACGTTTTCGTTCGAACCCTTGACCGAACATTCGACCGTACTGCGCAGTCCGTTCACATCTATGGCCAGCGCCACGCGTGGCATGAGGTAAGCCTCCAGCCCCACCAGATAGAAGAATCCCAGGCCTGTCCCCGAGCCCGTGGCCGTGGACGATTGACCGTTGTAGGTGGCTTTTGCGGTATTTTCGTAGGAGGTCCGTCCCAGTGCCACGGCGCCATGAAATCCGACGCCAGAAACCGCCGTGCGGGTGGAAGCTATGACACCGAGGAAATCAACATTGCAGTCTGCAGACAGGCCCACCTGTACGACCTGGTAGGCCGAATTGTAGCCATCGACCGATCCCGTCGCGGACGAGGAGAAATCGGAGTAGACCACACCCACGCCGATGTTCCTGTTCACCATCACAGACCCAGAGATCTGCAGATCGCGCCCCGCGCGCAGATCGTCAGCCAGCTTCTTGAGCGAGGAATTGCCGTCCTGCGAGGCAGAATAGATGTAGCCCATGCCGATGGAAGCAGTGATGCGCAGCTTGGTCTGGGGAACGGAGGTGGTGTCGGGAGTCGCCGGAGCCACGGCTGCCGGAGCCGAATCCATCGAGGGCTCCGCCCCGAAGCCCATGGCTTGTGCCGCAGCACCAAGGCACAGGACCATGAGAGAAATTCGAAATGCGGCAGGAAATTGCATGGGAGGGACTTCCGTTGGGGAGAGTGGCGACTTGCCCATCCGTTGCGAGCAAGAGAGCGCAAAAGAACAAGAAATGCCGACCTATGCAACCCCATTTCTCCTGTGAACACATCCGGCAGCATGCTTGTCAATTCCCTTTTTCCGCCGACCGCATGCAATAATCGCCAGGCACGCGCGTCTGCAGGGAAAGAATGGAAACAGACCAAGGACAGATCTCCGAATTCTTCGGAAGGGAATGGGATCGGCTGGCCGGTTTCGTGAGACGGCACCTGGAAGACAGCGCCGACCGCGACGCCACCGACCTCGTGCAGGACGTGTTCGCCTCGCTGTTCGAACGCGCCGACCCCATCCAGGAGATCGAGAACGTCTCGGCCTTCGTCTACCGCTCCCTGAGGAACCGCATCGTGGACACCATACGCAAGCGCAAACCGCACGTCTCCTTCGATTCGCCGTTGAACGACGAGGAAGGGCTGTGCCTGGCCGACATCCTGCCGGCCCCCGGCGACAGCCCGCTGGACGACCAGCTGAGCCGCCAACGCGAAGAGGCCTTCGCGGCCGCCTTCGAGGCCCTGTCGGACCGCGACCGCGACCTGATTGTCGCCAACGAGTTCGAGGGCCGAACCTTCCGCGAGCTCTCCGAGGAGAGCGGCGAGGCCATCGGCACCCTGCTTTCCCGCAAGTCCCGCGCCGTGGCCCGCCTGGCGGCGGCCATGGCAGAACACAACCCGCACACCTGAACCAAGGAACCCTCATGCGCCATCCCCATTTCTTCAAGCATGTCCTCCGTGGCCTAGCCATGGTCGGCCTGATCTCCGTCGTCCTGGGCCACGTGGTCCAGCAGCTGTGGAACCATCTGCTTCCACAACTCTTCCATTTTCCTCCCGTGACCTTCCTCCAAGCCATGGGCCTAGCCATTCTCTCGCGCCTTCTGTTCGGGCAGATCGGACGTCCCGGCGGCGGCCCACGCGGCTTTGGTCGCCACGGCCACTTCGGCGGTCCCGACCGCGACATGGAGATCCAAGGAGGCCTGCAGGGATGGAAACGCTACGGCGCCTACTGGAAAGAAGAGGGGAAAGCCCACTACGAAGCTTGGCTTAAGCGCAGCGAATACTGGAACTGATACGAATAGACGCGCCGCCGCCCATGCTCCAACACAGGAAATCCCGAATGAACACCGTCATCATCAACGCCCGCGTGTTCGACGGCGAGCGTGTCATCCCATCCGCCCCTGTCGTACTACAAGGGGATCGAATCCTTCGCCTTGGCGGTGTGATCCCCGAAGGCGCTGAAATCGTCGACGCAAATGGAGCCACACTGCTTCCCGGGTTGATCGATGCCCACGTGCATACGGACGAGGCAGGTCTGGCCATGGCCTTGCGCTTTGGAGTGACCACCGAGCTCGAGATGCAAGGCGTGAACACCCGCAACGACCGCCAGCACGTCACTCACGACGATCGTCTCGCCGACGTCCGCTCGTCGGGTTTCGGGCTGACTCCTCCCGGGGGTCATCCAAGCGAACTGTTTCCCAAGGATTTCAAGCCAGGCGCCAAAGGGGGACCTGGAGCGGCCAGACGTCCCCGAATCGACCCCCTGGTCATGCCCCATGTCACCACCCCCGAAGAAGCCGTCGCGTTCGTACCCAGACTCGTCGCGGCCGGCTCGGACTACATCAAGTTCATGATCGACGACGGAAGCATCGAGGGCCATCCAGGCATTCCCATGCTGGACCGGGCCACTCTAGAGGCGGGAGTGGCAGAAGCCAGGAAGTACGGAATGCTCACCATCGCCCACACCCTCACGATCGAGTCCACCCGCATGGCCGTGGAGGCGGGAATCCAGGGCTTGGCGCACCTGTTCATGGATGGCCCCCACACCACGGAAATCGTCGACCTGATCGCGGGATCCGGGGTGTTCGTCGTGCCGTGCGTGACGCTGAACGCCTCGATGATGGGCATCACGGGCGATGAGCTTGCCGACGATCCACGCGTGGCCTCGCGCCTGGACGAGAAGTGGGAACGCACCCTGCGAAGTAGCTTCGGACACTATCCCCAAGGACGGATCGAAGACGTCCTTGCCTCGATCGAGGCATTGCGGGAGGCAGGAGTGGATCTGCTCGTCGGAACTGACGTCTCGCAGCCGATGCCGTTCCTGGGCGGCATGGCCCACGGCGCCAGCGTTCACCATGAGATGCAGTACTTGGTGCGCGCCGGGCTGACTCCTTGCGAAGCGCTGCGCGCTGCGACCTCCACGAGCGCCCGCAGATTCGGGCTTCTGGACCGCGGCCGCATCGCACCTGGCGCGCGAGCCGACCTGCTTCTGGTGGACGGCGACCCAACCCGGACGATTTCCGACACGCTTTCGACCCGGGCCGTGTGGCGTCGTGGCACCCGACTGGGTCCATGATTCCAACGACCTGGTGCTAGCTTTTCTTCCTCACGGAGGAATCGTCATGCTCGCATCGCTCATCCTGGCATTGTCCTTGAACGCCCCTGCCGCCCTGCCCGAGGATGTGCACCGGACGTTGGAATCCCAGTTGCCCGCCTGGGCCGCAGTCACGGGAAATCCTGCCGCTGCGAGCCAGGCCGAGGAGCGCATCGCGGTGGAGCGCACCGAAGGCCCCGTCCTGCACGTGTTCCTGATCGGTCGGAAGATCCAGGCCACCATCCGGCGCGAAGGGGAGCGCAGCTGGCTCACCGAGGCCACCTGGTGCGGGCAGGGCGACGGCCGCTGCGACGTGGCGTGGGGCCGCACCGACGAGCAATGGCGTTCCGACAAGAGTACCGCCAACCACACCGGCTACGCGGTGTTCCGCGACTCGCTGGCACTTGCCGCCGTCAATTGGACAGAATCTGTCCCGGCGCTGGCCGCCGGCAAGAAGAAGTGGGACAAGGGCCTGTGCCAAGGCGGCATGTGCTTCCTGGCCTCGAGCAAGGACTCGAGCCTGGCCTTCGTGGCCGCGCGCCCCGATGCCTCGATATCCTGGTGGGATGCCAGCTACGTCCTGGGCAGCGCCCTCGAGAAGGACCTGCTGCACGGCTGGAAGCTCGTGTTGGAGAAGGGCAAGGCGCTGACGGGCAAGTGAGGACGACAGGGATCACAGCACGAAGGCCGTCGGGGTCTCGTGCAGGAGATCGACCACCAGCGCCTTGAAGGCCGCAATGTGCTCCTCCAGGTCCGGCAGGTAGCGGTCCCGCAGCTCGCACACCACGATGCCGGAGAAGTCCGGCAGGAGATCCCCCAGCAGCGCGGCGAAGTCGATGTCCCCCATCCCCGGCGGCATGTGCAGGTCGCCGCGCCCGAACGGCACCAACTGGGTCTGTGTCTTCTCGGTCCAGTTGCCGGTGCGCCCGAAGTTGTCGTGCACGTGCAGGTGGACGATCCGGTTGGTCATCAGGCGGACCGCCTCCACCGCATCATACCCGTGCAGGCGCGAGGCCATGTGGAGATGCCCCGTGTCCAGGCAGATCCGCACGTTCCGGCGCGCCACCCGCGCCACCTGGGCCGCGAGCTGGTCGGGGAACTCGGCATAGGCGTACGGGGAATACGGCAGGTAGGGGCGCGCGTTCTCCAGGGCCATGCACACCGACGGGAACGCCTCGGCCGCCTCCCGCAGCAGCTCCGCCTCCGCCTCCATGCGGTCTTCCGCCTCGGCCGGACCGGGACGCCATCGCTTGCGCACGCCGAAGTCCGCCTCGTTCACCCAGCGGCCGGGATGCACCACCAGCACCTCCGCCCCGACCTCGGCGCAGAATTCCAGACAGGAGCGCAGCACCGCGCGATGAAGCTGCGGTTCGACGTCGCTCATGAGGTCCAGAGAATCGGGCGCATGGAAGGACAGGCGCAGCGGAAAGTCCATGGCGATGGCCCGAAACTCGCGCATCCGCCGCTCGTCCAAGCGACCGCAGCGGATGGCGTCCAGGCCGTGGATACCGATCTCCACTCCGTTCAGTCCCATCCTGCGGATCCGCTCCAGGTCGCCCGGCAGCTTCGCCAGAGACCCGTCCAACCGCCCGTCGTGGATGTTGGTGGATAGTGTCAGCACGAGGCGTACACCTCTCGTCCGCGCACCCAGGTGCGCAAGACGTCGGGATGTCCGTGGCGCTCCGCCACCAGCAGCAGGTCGGCGTACTTGCCCGTCTCCACCGATCCGGTAGCGCCCCCGATGCCCACGGCACGTGCCGGCACCAGACTGGCCATGGCCACGGCCTCGGGAAGCGTCCGCAGGCCCCATGCATGCAGCAGGAAGACCGCGTGCAGGACAGACTGCGGCAAGTAGTCGGAACACAGGATGTCGCCCAGACCCGCCTCCAGCGCCGTGCGCGCCGACAGGTTGCCCGCCTGCGAGCCGCCGCGCACCAGATTTGGGGCCCCCAGGCACGTCAGCACACCAGCTTCACGGGCCTGCCGCGCCGTCTCGAGACCGGTCGGGAACTCGCTCATGGCGACGCCTTCGCGGACGCACCACTGGATCTTCTCGAGCGAGTCGTCGTCATGGGAGGCCATCGGCACCCCGTAGCTGCGGCACAGCGCGGCCATGGTCGTCACCGCCGCCAGCACGCCGCCTTCCTTGGCCCGCGCCTTGCGTTCCAGGATCCGTTCCAGCTCCGATTCGCTCTTGCCGTAGACCTTGCCGTAGTAGCTCCTGTAGGCGGCCTCGTCGCGGTACTGGCCCTGGCCCGGCGAATGGTCCATGAACGACAGGAGCCCCACCCGACCGTCGCGCACCAATCGCTCCAGCGGCTCCACGGCTCCCAGGTCGGTCACCTCGAAACGGGCATGGATCCTGGTGTTCACGCGCAAGGTGCCGGCCATGGCGACCACCTCGTCGATCAGGGCGGCTGCGGCGTTGTTCGATCGCAAGCCTTCCTCCATGTCGGCGAACGACAGCGAATGGTGGATGGTGGTGATGCCCCATCCTGCCAGGCAGCGGTCCAGCTCGCGCACCGCCACCGCCGTAGGAAAGCGCGCGTTGGGACGCGGCTCCACCGCCTTCTCGACGGCGTCGGAATGCATGTCCACGAAGCCCGGGAGCAGCCAGGCGCCCTGGGCGTCGATCCCGCCGGGGAAGCTGTGGCCCTGGAAGATCTCCGCGATCCGCCCGTCCTCGACGCGAACCGAGGCGTCCTCCAGCACGCGCCCTGGCTGCACGGCACGGCAGTTGTTTATGGCAATTTCTGTCATGGTTCGCCTCCGATGCGGATGATGCGGTCGGCCACGCGGGAAAGGAGCTCGGGATCGTGGAAGATCCCCAGCAGGGTGCAGCCCTCGTCGCGCAGCTCCGACAGCAGCTGCAGGGCCGTCTCGGCGGAATGGCGGTCCAGCGAGGCCGTGGGCTCGTCCAGAAGCAGGAGCGAGGGCTTCCAGCCCACCGCCCGCGCGATGTTCACGCGCTGCTGCTCGCCGCCGCTGAAGGTGGCGGGATAGGCGTCGAAGAGCCTGCGGGGAATCCGCAACCGATCCAACAGCGCAGCGGCACGGTTCCGCGCCTCGTCCAACGGCACGTCCAGGCGATGGCGGATCGGCTCGGCCACCAGGTCCAGAGCGCCCACGCGCGGGATCACCCGCAGGAACTGCGACACGAAGCCGATCTCGGTGCGCCGCAGCTCCAGGATCTCCCCTTCCGGCAGGCGCGCCAGGTCCACCGGCCCCAATCGCCTCGAGGCGAAGCGGACGGCCCCCGCCGTGGGCAGGTAGGTGCGGTGGATGCACTTGAGCACCGTGCTCTTGCCCGCGCCCGACGGACCCGAAAGCCCCACGAACTCGCCTTCCCGCACCTCGAAGGAGACGTCCTTCACGGCCGGGACCTCCAGTCCGCCCAGCATGTGCAGGCGGAAGGTCTTGCTCAGGTTCTCGATCGAAAGCATGGGTCCCGTCCTCATTGCAGCTGCGAGGCCACCAGCAGCTGGGTGTAGCCGTGCTGGGGGTCCTGCAGGATCTGGTCGGTGAGGCCCGCCTCCACCACCTGGCCGTTCTTCATCACCATGGTCCGCTGGCACAGCAGGTTGATGACGCCCAGGTCGTGGGACACCACCAGCATCGAGAGCTTCAGCTCCTCGCGCAGGGCGCGCACCAGGTCCAACACACGCGCCTGGACGGAGAGGTCCAGGCCCGTCGTCACCTCGTCCAGCAGCAGGAGCGGCGGGTCGCCCGAGAGAGCCTTTGCGATCTGGACCCGCTGCTGCATGCCGCCGCTGAAGTTGCGGGGCGGTTCGTCCATCCGGCTCACCGGGATCTCGGTGCGTTCCAGCAGCGAGGCGGAGCGGGCCCGCATCGCCCCAATGGAGCGCCATCCGGCCGACAGCAGCCGTTCCGCGATGTTGCCGCCCGAACTGACGCCCATCCGCAGGCCCAGCTGCGGATGCTGGTACACGATCCCCATGCCCGCATCGCGCGCCTTGCGCTGACGGAATCTGTCCAGGGCCAGCAGGTTGCGGCTCCAGGGGGAGCCGTCCGGATACAGGTCGGGCAAGGCCTCCGCCAGCGCCGGGATCCTCGCGGCTTCCAGGAAACCCGAGGTCGAATCCCAGTCGAAGTGCAGCATGCGCACCAGCGTGCTCTTGCCCGAACCGCTCTCGCCCACGATCCCCAGCGCCTCCTCGCGGTGGAGCACGAAGCTCACGTCGCGGCAGGCCCACACCGTGCCGCAGTGCGGGCAGCGGTTGGATCCCGCCTCGGCTCCGGTGGACTCCAGGCATGCCGGGCAGCCCGGTCCGAATCTCTTGGTCAGGCCATGGGCCCGCAGCAGGGGTTCCATCAGCGCATCCTCTTGTCGCAGTGCCCCGTGTCGGAGCAGAAGAACTGGTGGGTGCCGTCGGGCCGCAGCACCTCGTCCAGGAAGGTGTCCCGGGCGCCGCAGCGCGCGCACGCCTTGCCCGCGAAGTCCTCGACCGCAAACCTGTGGTCGTCGAACTCCAGCGGCTCCACCCGCGTGTGCGGCGGGACCGCGTAGATGCGCCGTTCGCGACCGGCCCCGAACAGGAACAGCGTGTCGGCCATGTGCAGCTTGGGCACGTCCCAGCGCGGGATGGGCGAGGGGTCCATGATGAAGCGGCCGTTGACCGTACAGGGGTAGCGGTAGGAGATGCGGATCTCCCCGAAGGTCACGACGTCCTCGTAGAGGTGCAGCCACATGCGTGCGTAGTCGGCTTCACCGTGCATGCGGCGCGTCTGCGCCTCGGAGGGCTCCACCTCGCGCAAGGCCTCGGGGCAGGGCACCTGCAGCACCAGCACCTGGTCGGCCCGCATCCTCTCCTCGGGGATGCGGTGGCGGGTCTGGACCACCGTCGCAAGCGCCGTGTCGGTGGTGATCCCCACGCCGCCCACGCGCCCGTAGAACTTCTTGATGTTCACCGCGTTCACCGACCCGTCGCAGCCCTGGTCGATGACCTTCACCACGTCCTCCGGCAGGAGCATGGAAAGGGTGACCTGGATGCCTCCGGTTCCCCATCCGCGCGCCAGCGGCATCTCGCGCGAGCCGTAAGGGACCTGGTAGCCGGGGATGGCCACAGCCTTCAGTAGGGCGCGCCGCACATCCTTCTTGGCCCCTTCATCCAGGAACGCAAACGTCTTCGAATGCGGGACATCCCCGGTGGCCCAGTCACGCGCCCGCATGGCTTGCCTTGGCCTTGCGCAGGCGGTCGAGGTCGGAGAGGAAGTCCACGTAGTGCGGCAGCTTCCAGTGGTTCGAGAATCCCATGCTTTCGATCCCGTCGGAGTGGTAGAGGACGAATTCCTGGTCCTCGGCCGGGCACGAGGCCGTCCCGCTGCGCAGGCAGCGGTCGAGCACCCCCATCGAGATGGCCTTGATCTCGTTCTGGCCGAAGCACATCCCGTAGCCCAGCTGGAAGCGCGGCTCGCCCTGGGCGTTGGCGAAGCGCGAGACCACCTCGGCCTCGGTAACCAGCACCTCGCCGGCCACGAAGTCCTCGCCGGTGCGGGCATGGCGCATCAGAAGCGGCACGTAGCCCACGCGCAGCTCCGCCAGGGTCGGGTGGATGTGGCCGTAGCCGCGCATGCTCGAGTAGGCCATCATCAGGAGCGCCCCGGTCTCGCCGCGCGCCAGCGACTGCAACCGGGCGCTGCGCGGCGCGGGAAAGGCCATGGAACGGCGCGTGATGTCGAAGGGCTCGTCGTCGTTGCCGTCGGCGTCCTCCACCAGCCCTTCGCGCCGCAGCAGGTCGACCACGCGCGGAAAGGTGTCCGGGACCTCGGTGCCGCCCGGCAGGTCCCGGAAGAGCCGTTCCTTCAGGACCTCCTGCCTGCGCACCGGATCCTCCAGGGGGTCCAGCTCCAGAAGCCGCAGCGTGTAGTCGCTGGTGGGCCCCAGCATCTGCCCGCCGGGCACGTCCTTGAAGGCCGAGGAGATGCGGCGGACGACCCGCATGCCGGCCGTGGAACCATCCTGCGAACAGCCCAGGCGCGGGAGCGTCGCCCGGTGCGCCCGCAGCAGGAAGGCCGCCTCGAAGGTGTCTCCGGCCGCCTGCAGGAGGGCCTGGGCCGCATGATCCGGGGCGTACAGCCCGCCCTCCCCCATCACTCGATCCACTCCCAGGTGCAGCTGTTCCCGGATCTGTCCGAGGCTCATCGGAACGGACGAGCGTCCACTGCGGCGGTACTCGTTGAGGTCGCAGGCGCGCTCAATGGCCTCGCGTCCGCCCTTCACGGCGACGTAGCTCACAGCATCCCCCCTTCGATGCGGGTGGAGCGCGGCAAGGCCATCACCCGGCCCGATCGGTCCAGGAAGAAGGCGTCCAGGCCGATCGGGTAGGATGCGTTGATCGCCCGCAAGGAAGGCAGCACCTCGGGAGCCAGCCCATCCAGGCGGGGCGAGGCGGAGCCGTCGATGCCTGGACCTTTCCAGACCATCTCCCCGCCCGTGGACGCGAGCGCCTCCACCAGGTACACCAGTGTGGCCGAATCATCGGGATAATCCGCGCTGCCGGTGCGCAATCGGGAAAGGTCGCAAGGCATCGAGCCCTCTGCGACCACGAATCCCGCCTCCTCGGGAGCCAGCAGGGGGCAGCCCACCGGCTCCAGGGCAGCCAGGACAATTCCTGTCAATTCAGGATCGAGCACCGCCGCGCCGCTCTCGGAATCGAGCAGGGCCAGCGCGAGGCCCTCCAGCGCGGAGGACCAGCCCGCAGCCTGCGGCACCTCCCGGACGCTGCCGGGACGCGCCATGCAGTCGAGCAGCACCCGGAAGGTCCGGTGCCCCCGGACGACACCATCGCGGGACACCCCTAGGCTCCCGGCATCAGGTCGAACTCGACCCGGGTGGAAGCGGAAAGGCTCGCGTCCAGCTCCCGCAGGCCGACCAGGCGGTCCCGGAGCGAGCCGATCAGCTCCTCGATCCGCTCCAGGTCGGGATGGGCCTCGCCGTGGGCGCGCAGGGCGTCGACGCTGGCCGCCACCAGTGCCTGGCGCTCGTCGCCGCCGATCACCATGGCGTGCCCGAGCGTGCCCCGGTAGCGCACCTGGCATTCGGCCACCAGCACCTCGCCCAGGTGGAAGCGCCCGCCCATGCCTTCGCGGCAGGTCATCAGCACCAGCCCCTCCAGCGGATGGCGCACCAGCTCGACGTCCTCCGGGATCAGTCCCGTCAAGGCGTCGAGGACCTCCCCGTCGGCATGGGCGAGGATCTCGCAGAGTCCGGGTTCACGCATTCGTCTCCTCCAATGGCAAGTAGTAGCTGTGGCCGTGCCGTCGGTAACCAAGGCCCTCGTAGAACGCGTGGGCCGCCGTCCGCGCCAGCCCCGAGCTGAGCGCCAGCTTGTAGCACCCGGCCTCCCGGGCCAGTTCCGCCGCGTCCAGCAGCATCGTCTTTCCCGTCCCGTTCCCCCGAAGCCCCTCGCGCACCACCACGTTCTCCAGGATGGCCGTCCCCGCCCCGCCGTGGGCCAGGTTGTCCATGGCCAGCAGGCTGTAGGTGCCGATCGCGATCCCGTCCCGCTCGGCCAGGCGCACGCGGTAGCACGGGTAGGATGCGATGCGGTCCCAGATCCGGCCGGCAGCCTCCAGACCTAGCGGCGCGTCCTGCGGGGCCAGCTGGGAATACAGCTCGAGCAGGACGGGCAGGTCGCCGCGGCGGGCGTCGCGGATTTGACAGATTCCGTCCATCACGAAGCCTTCCTCCGGATCCAGGCGCTGATGCGGTCGATGACGGCCACCGTCGCCACGATCAGGATGAGGATGGTCGAGACGTCATGGTTCTCGTAGCTCTTGAGCTTGTCGAACAGCAGCATCCCGATGCCGCCCGCCCCGGTGAAGCCCAGGATGGTGGCCGAGCGCAGGTCGGATTCCAACCGGTAGAGCGTCATCGAGACCAGGTAGGGAACGATCTGCGGCACCACCGCGTAGCGGATGACCTTGAGAGAGGCCGCTCCGGTGGACGAGAGCGCCTCGACCGGCTCCCGCGCGACCGACTCGATCCCTTCCGAGAACAGCTTGATCAGCACGCCCGAGGTGTGGAGCCCCAGGGCCAGGATGCCGGGCATGGGACCCAGGCCCACCGCAGACACAAACACCAGTGCCCAGATCACCTCGTTGATGGAGCGCGTGAGGTTGGCGAACAGGCGGGTGAGCGTGTAGATGGCCGCCCGCATCCCCTGGCGGAACGCCGAACGGCCGGGCAGCAGGATCTCCAGCGTGTTGCGCGAGGCCAGGAAGGAGAGGGGAAAGGCGATCAGCACCGACAGCGCCAAGGCAAGCACCGCCATCTCGATGGTCTCGAGCATCGACAGCAGGTACCGGACCATCATCTTCCCCCCAAGCGAGGGCGGAAAGAAGCCGCTGTCGGGGATCTCGGGATTCCCGGCCAGGTAGGTCGCCATGTTGCCCCAGCCCTTGAAGAGCTCGGGCAGGCTCATTCCCGTCTGCTGCCAGCACACCGCAAGCACGCAAAGCGCCACGCCAGAAACCATCAGGTTGGCCGGGCGCAGCGGATGGGTCCGTCTCCGCAGATTGTCCAGGTCCGTCACGCGTCACGCTCCGTCGTCCCCGCCGGGGCGCCAAGGCCCCGGGCGGGAGAATTTGTCACTTCTTGTCCAGGGACTTCTTGAACTCGATCTGCTCGCGCACCGGGTTGTAGACGTCATCGGCCACCGGCGCGTAGCCCGAGATCTTGAGCTTCGAAAGCCCTTCCTTGTCCTTGTAGGACACAAACGCGTCGCGAAGCGCCTTCTTGAGGGTCTCCGGCAGGTCCTTGCGCCAGGCCATCGGAGAGCCGGGGATCAGCGGAGAGGTCCACAGGATCTGGAAGTCCTTGTCCTTGCTCCACAGCTTGCCCTCGCCACGGAGCATGTCGAGGTCGTTGGTCGAGGCGATGTCCACCTTGCCGCCCTTGACCGAGAGCATGGAGGCCTCGTGGCTGCCGGAGTAGATCACCTTCGAGAAGTAGGTCTGCGGGTCGAGCTTGCGCTCCTTGACCAGGTAGATGGTGGGGACCAGTGTGCCCGAGGTGGAGTTGGGGTCAGTGAAGGCCCAGACCTTGCCCTTGGCGTCCTCGAGCCTGCGGATGCTCGAGCCCTTCTTGGCGATGATCACTCCGTGATACCCTTGCGAACCGTCTTCGCCCACCTCGATCACGAAGGCCTCGGCATTGGCGCGCAGGGCGGCCTCCACATAAGACTTCGGTCCGAAGTAGACCACGTCCACGTGCTTGAACTGCATGGCGGTGATGACGCCCGCGTAGTCGCTAGAGGTCTTCTGTTCCACCGGGATGCCCAGCTTCTGGGACAGGTACTTGACCAGGTCCTCGAAGCGCTCCGTCTGGTGGCTGGAGGACTCGGTGGGGATGGTTCCCAGGACCAGCTTGGCAGGCCAGCCGGCAGGCGTGGCGGCCGCGGCCAGGCCGGCCAGAGCGGCCAGCAGAAGTCCGATGGTACGGGTCGAAGCTCGCATGTGTGTCTCCTTGTCGGTGGGTTCGGCCGCCTCCGCAAGGCTTGCGGAACAGCGGCGCTCTGGTGGGTTCACGCGATGTCCGCAAGTCCTTCCGCCGGGGAGGGAGCTCCCCGGTAGATCCGGCTCACGACAGATTCCGTCAAATCCTCGGGCGGCCCGTCGAACACCACGCGCCCGTCGTCCAGCGCCAGGACGCGGTCGGCGAAGGCCTTGGCTACGTCCAGCTGATGCAGGTTGCAGACCACCGTGAGGCCGTACTCGCGGGCGGCGCGCCGCAGGATCTCCATCACGCGCCGTGCCGAGACCGGATCCAGGGCCGAGATCGGCTCGTCGGCCAGGATCAGGGACGGCCGTTGCGCCAGCGCCCGGGCGATCGCCACCCGTTGCTTCTGCCCGCCCGAGAGCTGGTCGCAGCGGTCCAGCACGCGATCCTCCAGCTCCACCGCCCGCAGGAACTCGAGGATGGAGGCGTAATGCTCCGTGGTGTACCATTGCAGCATCGCCCGCACCACCGGCATGCGGGCCAGCAGTCCGCTGCCCACGTTGTGAAGCACCGGCAGCCGCCCCACCAGATGGAACGACTGGAAGACGAAACCGATCCGGCTGCGGAACCGCTCCAGCGCCGCGCCGTGCAGCCCCGAGGGCTCCTGGCCGTCCACCACGAGAGTCCCCGAGCGCACCGGCACGCTGCCGTTCATGGCAAGCATCAGGGTGGACTTGCCGGACCCCGAGGGGCCGATCACGGCCAGAAATTCGCCGCGCCGGACATCCAGGTCGATGCCCCGCACGGCTTCCCGTTCGCCGTAGCCCAGCACCAGCGAGCGGGCACGCACCACCGGTGCGGCACCTTGGCCGCGATCGTCGGAAGGAGCAGATCCCTGGTCGAGCATGGAAAGCAAAGTTGGACCACGGGTGTTTCAATCCTGATGGATCCGTGTATCCGGCAAGTTCCAAGCCATTCCCGATCGGCAGGCACCTTCCCGTCCCGCAGCGAAGGGCGTCTATCTTTGCGGGTCTCATGGGCAATCACTTCGGACGCATCCTTCGCATCTCCACTTTCGGCGAAAGCCACGGCTCCGGCGTGGGCGTGGTGGTGGACGGCCTTCCCTACGGACTTCCGGTGGACCTGGAAGCCATCCAAGTCGAGCTCGACCGGCGCCGTCCCGGCCAGAACAAGCTCACCACCCAGCGCAAGGAAGCCGACCAGGTCGAGATCCTTTCCGGCATGTTCGAGGGCAAGGCCACCGGCACGCCCCTGGCCATGCTGGTGCGCAACAACGACCAGAGGTCGCACGACTATTCCGAGATGGTCGACCTCTACCGACCCAGCCACGCCGACCTAGCCTACGACCTCAAGTACGGCTTCCGCGACCACCGCGGCGGCGGGCGTTCTAGCGTACGCGAGAGCATCGGACGCGTGGCCGCCGGCGCCCTGGCCAAGCGAATCCTCTCCGAGGAGGGCTGCCAGGTCCTTTCCTGGGTCGAGCAGGTAGAGACCGTCGAGGCCGCCATCGACCCCGAGACCGTGACCGTCGAGACGATCGAGGCCAGCCTCGTGCGCTGCCCGGACCCGGAAGCCTCCGCACGCATGGAAGCGGCCATCCAGCGCGCGCGCGGCGACGGCGACTCGGTGGGAGGCGTGGTGCGCCTCTACGTCAAGAATCCCCCGAAGGGCCTGGGGGAACCGGTCTTCGACCGCGTCGAGGCGCTGCTGGGCCAGGCCATGCTCTCCATCCCCGCCTGCAAGGGCTTCGAGATCGGGTCCGGGTTCGCGGGCTCGCGTCTGCGCGGTTCCGTCCACAACGACCCTTGGCTTCCGGGCGAGCACGGGCCAGTGCTTGCCAAGAACGATTCCGGCGGCGTGCAAGGCGGCATCACAGTGGGCGCTCCCATATCCTGCCGCGTGGCCTTCAAGCCCACCGCCACCATCGCAAGCCCCCAGGACACGGTAGGCAAGGACGGGCGCGCCGGGGTGCTGGCCGCGCGCGGTCGCCACGACCCCTGCGTGGTCGGACGCGCCGTACCCATCGTGGAGGCCATGGCGGCGCTGGTCCTGGCCGACCTGTTCCTGCTGCAACGTGCACGGTCCGGATTCCCGACAGCATAGGACATTTCCTGTCAAATACTGCCGGAGAGCTTTTCTCTTCCCAATGGCACCCGAAAAGGGTTAATCTTGGTGAGGAGAATCAATGTCCATCCGTTCCAGCACTGGCCGCAGCCAGCACAGAAACTCCAGGGTAGCCGCCCAGGAGGCGATCGCTCAGGCATCTCATGGCCTCAAAGGGCCTGCTGTGGGGCTTTTCCTCTTCGGGGGGATCGGCCACGACCAGAGAGAGCTGGCCTTCACGGCATGGGACGCCTGTGGTCGCGTGCCCATGGCCGGTGGCAGCGGCGAAGGCGGCATTGGCACCGGCTGGAGCGACGAATCCCCCTTCTGGGTGACAGCCACCCTGCTGGGAGGGGACGAGATCCAATGCCGTTCCGGCTCGCAAACAGGGCTGCAGCAGGATTCCCACGCCATCGGCGCCTACGTCCGTGCACGCGGCATCGCCCCCGACACCAAGGCCCTGTTCCTGTTTCCCGACGGCATCACAACCAACGTCACGGCGCTCTACCACGCCTTCGACGGACTTTCGGTTCCGCTGCTGGGGGGGCTGACAGCGGACGACTGGCTCGCAGAGGGCAAGAGCTGGCAGTACTGCGACGGCCAGGCACTGACAGATTCCGTCAGTTGGCTTTCCCTGGCCGGCAAGGTCCATGTCTCCTGGGCCTGCCAGCACGGCTGCCGGGTCTTCGGGGGCGAATCCAAGGTGACCCGATCCAAGGGCAATCGCATCTGGGAGATCGACGGCATCCCGGTCATGGACTTCCTGAAGGAATGCGCATTCCCTTCCAGCGTCGGGCAGCTGGAAGGCGTATCGCTCAACATCGCGCTGTTCTACCAGACCCCCGAGTCCCCGGACCGGCGCGTGACGCACTTCGTCATCCCTCATGTAAACCAGACTCGCCTCGACTACATCCAGATTCAGCCCGAGCTTCCCGTAGGGACTCGGCTCTGGCTCGCACGACGCGATCCCACCAGCATCACGGAGGACCTGGACCTGCTCTCGGAGGACCTCACCATCCGACTCGCGGGCCGTACACCAAAGGTGCTGCTGCACTTCGACTGTGCCGGCAGGGGCCAGGTCATGTTCTCGCGCGAGCAGATCCTGCGCAATCTCCGCCACCTCCAGCAGGCCATCCCCGGCGTCCCTTCCTGGAACGGATTCTATTCCTACGGCGAACTGACTCCTTCGCTTCACGGCAACAGCTACAACAATTATTCTGCGGTCCTCGCCGCCTTGAGTGACCCATGACCGAAACCCAGAGCCCCTCGGCCGAGTCTCTTCAGGAAGAGAACCAGCAGTTGCGCAAGGATCTGCGCCACTTGGTGCGCGTGGAGCAGCAGCTGCATTCTGCGCATTCCCAGATCGACCGCCAGATGGCAGAGCAGCAACGCCTGTTGGAGACGGCCAATGCCATGGCCGCCGCCACGGACATCGTCGGCATCGCCTACCAGGCCGCAGCCTTCTGCGTCTACGGCATGAACTGGGCGCGCGGTTTCCTGTTCCGCCACGGGGGCGATCTCGTCCTGGCCGAGGCGCTGGGCTTCGAGGGAGAGCTCGAGGCGCACGAATTCCGCCGGATGCTCGGCGAAGGAATCCCGGCGGCACTGCTGCCAGAAAGCGACGGCACCTTCCTCTATCCGCACCGGCACCGCACCCCGGCCCTCCAGGAAATCGCAGACCGGCTCGGCCTGGCCGAATTCCTGCTGATCCGCCTCTTGAAGGACGATCAGGGACAGAGTTTCTGGCTGTTAGGCGGCAACCCTCCCAAGGCCTCCCGCCACTTCCGCGCCGTGAACGAGTCGTGGGGGTCGACCAGCATCTCGCAGTTGGAAGCCATCACATCCATCCACCTGCGCAATCGCCTGGCCTGGACCACCCTGGAATCCGAGCGCAACAGCCTCGACGCCCGGGTCAAGGAACGCACCCGCCAGCTCGAGGACGCTACGGCGGCGGCGGAATCCGCCAACCAAGCCAAGAGCGCCTTCCTGGCCCACATGAGCCACGAGATCCGCACGCCAATGAACGGCATCCTGGGCATGACCGGTCTGTTGCAGGAATCCCATCTCGACGACGAACAGGGCGAACTGTTGCGCATGCTTCGCCAGAGCTCCGAGGGACTTCTGGGCGTGATCAACGCCATATTGGAGGTTTCCCGCATCGAATCCGGCAGCATTGAGCTGGGGCACGCGGCATTCGACCCGCGCCTGGAAGCCATGCGTGCCCTGGAGTCGCTGGTCCCGACGGCCCGCACCAAGAGCATCCAGCTGGAGCTGCGCTGCCAGAGTTTGGTGGGTGGAAACCGCATCGGCGACGCCACTCGTTTTCGACAAATACTGACAAACTTGGTTGGCAACGCCGTCAAGTTCACCCAACAGGGTTCCGTACGGGTCCTGCTTTCCTTGGAAAGCCACGCGGAGCGGGAATGTCTGCGGGTGGATGTCTGCGACACTGGTATCGGCATGGGACCCGAGGAGCTCGGCCGCATCTTCGAGCCATGGAGCCAAGCCAACGCAGGCACGTTCCAGCACTTCGGCGGCAGCGGCCTAGGCCTTTCCATCTCGCGCAAGTTGGTGGAACTGCAGGAGGGGCGCATCGGCGTCACCTCCCAGTCAGGCAAGGGCTCCTGTTTCTGGTTCAGCGTCCCCATGCCTGCGATGAAGCCTCGCGAATGCGAGCTGCTGAAGGGACGTCGCATCCTGATCCTGACGGCCCAACCAAACACCAGCACCCACCTGGAGGCAGCGGGCGCAACGACCACGCATCCGGAGGACTTGGGCACATTCCTCTCGCAAGCCATCCGCACCGACTGCTGGGACCTGGCCGTGGTCGAGGAGTCGCTCTTGCCCAAGGACTTCGCCTTTCCCCGCGCCTCGCTGAAATGCCCCGTGATTCTGCTGGGCACGGCCTTGAACCTGACCCGCATGCGTGAAGACCGCGAACAGGGCATCTCCGGACGCGTCCTGTTCCCACTGCTTCCCGCCGACATCGAGAGATTCATTCCGCCCAGACAGCAGCCCCAGGCCACCTCCGAGTCTCCGAAAGTGCTCCTAGCCGAGGACAACGCCATCAATGCCCACATCGCGCGCCGCCTGCTGGAAAAGCAGAACTGCCTGGTCACGCTGGTAGCAGACGGCAAAGAAGCCCTCGAGGCCTTGCTCGCCCAGGACTTCGACTTGGTCCTGATGGACCTGCAGATGCCGGAGATGGACGGCATCGAAGCCACGCGCCAGCTGCGCTTCCGCCAAGGGCGCAACGCCCGTGTGCCGGTGGTGGCCCTGACCGCCTGCGCCTTCCAGGAGGACCGGGACCGCTGCCTGGCCGTCGGCATGGACGACTACGTGGCAAAGCCAGTGCGGCCTGCCGACCTCACCGCCATCCTCAAGCGCTGGGCCACCACCCCTACTTGACCCGTCCCGTCAGGTCAAGCGCGTCGTGCGCAGCACCAGACGGCCTATCATTTCTCGGATCGGCTCGTCGGAAAAAAGCGCCGCACCGGGATGGGCGATGTGGTGGAGCATCTGCCGGACCATGCCGTCGGTGTGAAATTCGAAAGAGTCCAGACCAAGCCGTTCGCTGTCAGAGCTGTTGTCGAAGCCGATCAATCGAGGCGAGAGGTCCGGATGCCCGCGCAGGAGACCGTTCATCTCCACCGCAGCAAGGTCGTTGACCATCACCCAGGTCGAAAGTGCCCGCAGCTGCGGGTCTTCGAGAAACCCCGCCAAGGTCCCGTCCAGAAGCCGGCGCATTCCCGCTTCCCCGCCGCCGATCTCCTGGAGATGCCACGGACTGTAGTGGCGCATCTCGACGAGTTCCGTCACGCGGCCCCCATGCGCCTCGAGCGCCTCGCGCAGCCCCTTGAGCCGCAGACGCGACCAGTCGTTGGCGTGGTAGGGCGAGACAAAGGCCACATCGAGCAGCCCTTGCGAAGCCAAATGGCGGCCCACCGCCATCCCCGCCGACTCCCCGAAGGAGAGATTGAATCCGGCCAACCCGCTCCGGGGCCGCAGATGCGGGAATTCCTCAGCCGGGTGCTCCCACCAGACAGAAAGCGGAAGCTTGAGCCGTACCAACCGATGTAGCAGGCCTTGTGGCGCCAGGACCAGCCAGGTGGAGACCAGCACCCCCAGCAGCGCACCAGGAACCTGCGCCGGATCGATCTCGCACCCAGTGCTGTCGAGGAAACGCCCTGATTCCTCGCACCAACCCAGCCGCACCGACCCCAGGCCCTGCTCGGCAAGTTCCCTGCGAATCGACTTGAGGAAGTCGATCTCGCGATCCGTCTCGAGCAACAGCTCCCCGCGGGCATCGCAGCGCACCACCACTAACACAGACGTGCTGGGCGCTATCCGAGGCGGCGGCGCCAGGAAATATCCGCGTCCACGGCGTTCCAGGATGCCTTGTTCGGCCAGCCCTCCAAGCAGCCGCCCGATGCGGCGTTCCCCGGCACCGTAGATCTGGGCCAGCGCCTTGCGGGCAGGCAGCTCTTTCCAGGGATGATAGACTCCGTGGCGCAAATCCGCGAGCAAGCGATTTCTCAGGCGTTCCTCCAACGGCTCGATCCGGGCAACCATGTCACCGGTGCCGTCGCCCCCCCAGAAGAAACCCTTCTGCGGGAGAGCATAAACCAGACCTTCCTGCGCCAGGCTGCGCAGGACCTTGTGGACGGTCTGGGGCGAGGCGCCCAGCTCCCTTCCTAGGTCACGCACGGAAGGAAGCGCACCTCGCTCCCTCCTCATCCCCCGTATCGCCCGTTCAATCTGTTCCCGCATTCCACAATGATACAGTTGATACAGTTCATTGACAATTGCCCAGCAAATCATCTGGACGATCCGGTTCCGGACCATAGCTTCTCAGGACACATTCACACGGGGCCATGTACGCCCGATAGGAGGATCCGATGAAGATCTCGAACACCATCGCCATCGCCTTGGGACTGGCCCTGGCCATCCAGGCAGCTCCGCTGCAGATCGGAGCCTGGGTCGGAAGCGCCAGCGACACCAGCTTGGACGGCAGCTACCCCCAACCGACCGATGAGAACGTCAAGGCATTCGTACAGCTCCAGGGAAGAACACTGGACTACATCGAATACTACTGCATCTGGCCCAACACCTGGAACACCGTGAAGGGATACGCGGACATCGCCGCCGCCAACGGTGCCACCTTGTTCGTCACATGGCAACCCAACGGATACACGGCCCCGGACATTGTCAACGGAAAGGCCGACGCCTACATCCGCAAGTTCGCCTCCGCCGTCAAGACATACCCCCACGAGATCTGGCTGCGTCCGCTTCACGAGGCGAACGGTGGCGACTGGTACACCTGGGCTGTCGGCAACTCGTCCAAGAAGAACACCAATGCCAATGTCGCCCAGGCCTTCCAGCACATCGTCCAGATCTTCCGTGACTCGGCCGTGGCCAACGTCAAGTGGGTCTGGACGACCAACGGCGAGAACGCCTCAGGAGGCAATCCCACCTCGTTCGCAGGCACCTATCCCGGCGACCAGTGGTGCGACTACATCTCCATCGACTGCTACAACTTCGGGACATTCCACACCGTGGAGAACAGCGGATGGTCTTCCAGCTGGCGATCCTTCGCCACGGCATTCAAACCCTCTTACACGGCGCTGGCCGGCATAGACAAGCCGCTCTTCGTCGCGGAGTTCGGCTCCTCCGAACTGGGCGGCGACAAGGCCAAGTGGACTCGTGACGCCTTTGCCGCGCTGTCCACCTCGTTCCCGCGCTTTTTCGCCCTGATGATCTTCAGCATGAACGACGCCAATGGCGACTGGCGCATCAACACCACTGACGCCTCGCTTCAGGCCTGGAGGGAATCCATCGCCCAGTACGCTCCAGTTTCCACTGGCATCGCCGCACACACAGGCGCTGCCACCTCATCCATGATCCGTTCGTCCGGACACGGCCTCGTCGCGTTCAATCTGGAATCAGCAGAATCCGTCAAGCTCCGCACCACCGACCTACAAGGCAAGTTGCTCGAAAGCCGCAACCTAGGCGTCCTCCCCGCCGGAACCCATTCCTTGGACCTCGGACGCTCGCACGGCCTGCGGCTCCTGACCCTCCAAACGGGAAATCGCACCGCGACGCTGCGACTGCCTCTAGACTGATCTCTTCCCAGATGAAAGGCAAGCGCCCTAGGGAAAGCCTCGGGGCGCTTGGCGTCTTGGCATTTGACAGAAATCGACGGCAGCGCCGCTGCGTCAGACCGGATCGACCCAGCGTCCGTGCTCCTTGATCAGCTCCACCAGCGCATCCGGGGCCTGCGCCTCGGGAATGCCCTTCCTCACGCAGTCGCGCCGCACGTACAGGTTGACGGTGCCGGGGGCCCCGCCCACGTAACCGAAGTCGGCGTCGGCCATCTCGCCCGGGCCGTTGACGATGCAGCCCATGATGGCGATCGCCACCTCCTTGAGGTGTCCCGTCTTCTCGCGGATGCTGGCGGAGGTCTCCACCAGGTCAAACAGCGTTCGACCGCAGCTGGGACAGGAAATGAACTCAGCCTTGCTCTTGCGCGCCCCGGCCGCCTGCAGCACGTCCCAAGCCAGGTCCAGGCATTCCTCCGGATCCCTGCCAGAAAGCGCGATCAAGTCGCCGTATCCGTCGCACAGCAGGCTCCCCATCACCGCCGCCATGCGCAGTTCGTCGTCCTCGAAGCCGTTGAGCTTCCAACGCAGCGCCAGCACCGGCTTCTTGCCCTCGCCGTGCAGCTGTGCCATCACCCGCCGCACCTCCCACGGCCCCAGCGTCTCGAGAGGCGTAGAGACCACGGCCCCGCGAGGCAGCTTCTCCAGTTCCTCCTCGGTCCATTCGGCATTGCGCTCGACGCGCGCCGCCACGGCCTCCGAGGCGCCCACCCGCACCGGCTGGCCGAATCCCGCCAGCACCTTGCCCACCGCGACCGGATCGGCATCGCGGCGCGCAAACGACAACGGATCGCAGGGTTCCGTGGTGTCATCCACCGTGTCGTCGAGCAGGACGCCGTCGAATGCGGGAATGCCATCCACCTTGTCCTGGAACGGACGCACACAGGCGCGCACCAGCTCACGCGCCACAGGGATCTCTTCCACCGGGTTCTCGGTGAGCGACACGCGGATGGTATCCCCCAGCCCGTCCAGCAGCAAGGAACCGATGCCAACGGCGGATTTCAGCCGCCCGTCGCGTCCCTCGCCTGCTTCGGTCACGCCTAGGTGCAGCGGGTAGGCCTTGTGCCCGCCGACAGCCAAGCGCTGGGCAAGCAACCGGTAGCACTGAATCACGACCTTGGGGTTAGATGCCTTCATGGAGAACACCACTTGGTCGAAGTCCTCCGCCTCACACACCTGCAGGAACTCCATCGCCGAGACCACCATGCCCTCGGGAGTGTCGCCGTAGCGGGCCAGGATCCGGTCCGAGAGCGAGCCGTGATTGGTTCCGATGCGAAGAGCCACGCCCCGGCTCTTGGCTTCCACCACCAGAGGACGGAAACGTTCCGCGATCTTCTGCAGGCCTCGGTCGTAGGCCGCGTCATCGAAGTCCTTCTGGAACCCGTAAGCGGTCTTGGCGTCCACGAAGTTGCCAGGATTCACGCGCACCTTCTCGACCCACTTCACCGCCTCGAAGGCGGCAGCGGGCTGGAAGTGGATGTCGGCGCACAACGGCACCTTGACGCCCTGCTCGCGCACTCCTTTAGTAATGTGCTCGAGGCAGGCGGCATCGACCTGGGTCGGGGCCGTGATGCGCACCAGCTCGCAACCGGCACGAGCCAGCTCCACCGTCTGGGCAATGGTCGCCTCCACGTCGCGGGTGAGCGTGGTGGTCATCGACTGCACCAGCACCGGGTGCCGCGCACCGATGCGGGCATCTCCAATGCGCACCTCGTGGGTCAGTCGTCGAAATCCTGCAAAGCGGCCAAGGTCGTTCATGATGGCTGCAAGATAGGAGTTTGCTGCCGCCCCAGACAGGCACTGTTGCCGCCGCATTAATGAACAGACATTGACAAAATCAGACATCTTTGGTTGACACTCGTCGTTTCGACAGTCTTTGTCAGAGTTCCTGCTCATGCAAACATGCCGCCAATCCATTTGGCACTTGTGTTGCGTGTGAGCTTGACATGGACCTGGAACTCACTCAACTGACCAAGAACTACGGGGCTGTGGCCGCCCTCCAAGATGTCAGCCTCTCGATCGGAGCCGGTGAGTTCTTCACTCTGCTGGGCCCCTCCGGTTGTGGCAAGACCACGTTGCTGCGGCTTCTGGCTGGCCTGGAGCTGCCCGATGCCGGGACGATCACCATGCTGGGGCAGGACATCACCCGCCTGCCCGCCAACCAGCGATCCTTCAATACCGTCTTCCAGAGTTACGCCCTCTTCCCGCACATGAACGTGCTGGAAAACGTGGCCTACGGGCTCTTCTCGCGCAACTACTCCAAGACCGACGGCTATGAGCGGGCCCGCGAAGCCCTCACGCTGGTGCGCCTGGAAGGCTTCGAGAAGCGCATGCCCCACCAGATGTCGGGAGGCCAGCGCCAACGTGTGGCCATGGCCCGCGCCCTGGTCAATGAGCCCCAGGTCCTACTGCTCGACGAGCCCATGTCGGCCCTGGACGCCAAGCTGCGCATGGAAGTCCAGGTGGAGCTGCGCCAGCTGCAGCAGCGCCTGCGCACGACCTTCATCATGGTCACCCACGACCAGCAAGAGGCGCTCACGGTATCGGACCGCGTGGCCGTGATGAACAAGGGCAAGGTCGCCCAGTGCGGCCCCGTCCGCGAGGTCTTCGACCGCCCGGCCACCCGCTTCGTCGCCGACTTCCTCGGAACCGAGAACTTCATCGAGGCCGAGCGCTGCGGCGAGCGCCAGGTGCGCACCATCCTCGGGACCTGGGACCTCACCCAAGACGTGCCGTGGGAGAAGGGTTCCCTCACCATCCGCCCCGAGAAGATCCGATTGACAGAATCCGTCGAGCCTGGCGGCTGGGACGCCCAGGTGAGCACTGCCGTCTACAAGGGCGGGTATCAGGTGCTGCTGCTGGACAACGGCCTGCGCATCGAGACCGATGCCCGCAACTCGTGGAAGGCAGGGGACGTGGTGCACGCCGTCTGTTCCTCCGACGCCCTGGTGGTGCTCCATGACGAATGACACCCGCGTCCACCGCGGCGAGGTGGTCGACCGATCCACCATCCTGGGCCGCAAACTCCTGTTCGTGGTTCCCGGCATGGCCTGGATCGTGGCCTTCCTGGCCCTGCCTTGCCTGGCCCTGGTGGCCGTTGCCTTCGCCAGCCGAGGCAACTTGGGCGACGTCGAGTGGACCTTCACGCTCGAGAACTTCTGGCGCCTGGCCGGCAAGGACCTCTTCGGCTGGTCCCCCGACAACCTGATGATCCTGGGGCGCAGCTTCTGGGTGGCGATGGTCAGCACGCTCCTTTGCGTGATCCTCTCCTTCCCGCTGGCCTTCTTCCTGGCCTCGCGCGGTCCCAAGGCCCGCGCCGTCTGGATGACCTTGCTGCTCATTCCCTTTTGGACAAATCTTGTCATCCGCACCTACGCCTGGCTCCTGGTGCTGGCGCCGGAGCTACCGATCGCAAAGCTCTTGGCGTGGCTGGGAATCATCCAGCCGGGCTTTCCCGCCTACCCCAGCGAGTTCGCAGTCTGGATCGGCATGGTCTCGGCCTTCCTCCCGTTCGTAGCCCTGCCTCTCTACACCGCCGTGGACAAGCTCGACTGGTCGCTGGTGGAGGCCAGCCAGGACCTCTACGCCACTCCCTGGCGCACCTTCTGGACGGCCATCTGGCCCCAGACGCTGCCGGGCATTTCGGTGGGTGCCACGCTCACGCTGGTCCCGGCCATGGGCATGTTCGTGGTCCCCGACATGCTGGGCGGAGCCCGCTACATGCTGGTGGGCAACCTCATCCAGCAGCAGTTTGGCACGGCCCGCGACTGGCCCTTCGGAGCCATGGTCTCGATCGCACTGATGGCGCTCACGCTGGCCACCCTCCTGATGGCCGGACGCAAGGGCAAGGAGGCACGGGCATGAAGCGCACCGGTTGGTTCGTCGACACCTTCGCGATCGGGGTCTTCGCCCTGCTCTACATCCCGCTCCTGTGCGTGGTGATCTTCTCGGTCAATGCCTCCAAGATGGGCTTGACCTGGGGAGGCTTCACCCTCTCCTGGTACGCCAAGCTCTTCCAAAACGACATGATCCTCCATGCCGCGTCCAACTCGCTGATCCTTGCCCTGGTCTCGACGGTCATCTCGACCTTCCTGGGAACATTCCTGGCCCTGGGCATCCAGCGCCTGCCGTGGGGCAAGCGCTCGGGCGCCGCCATCGAGGGACTCTTGAACCTTCCCGTGGTCACGCCCGACATTATCTTCGCGGTCGCGCTGGTCATCGCCTTCGGGGCGCTGCGCTCGCTGACCGGGTTCTTCGAGCTGGGCCTGCCCACCATGATCATCGGCCACGTGGCTTTTCAGGTTGCATTCGTGACCTTAGTGATCCGTTCACGCCTTCAGGGCATCGCCATGGATCTGGAGGAGGCCGCCTTCGACCTCTACGCCAGCTACGGACGGATGCTCTGGACGGTGATCCTGCCGCTCCTGCGGCCGGGGATCCTGGCCGGCGCGGCGCTGGCCTTCACGCTCTCGCTGGACGACTTCGTGATCAGCTTCTTCACGGCTGGTCCCGACTCAATCACGCTGCCGCTCTACATCTACGCCGCCGTCCATCGCGGCGTCACCCCTGAGATCCACGCGCTCTCCACCCTGGTCATGGTCCTGACGATCGTCGTCGTGAGCCTGATGCAGTGGCTGACCTCCCACAGCGAAAAGGAAACGGCATGAAGAAAACCATCGTCGAATGGTGGGTCGAATACGATCCGGGCAACGCAGGGCACAGCACCTTCGCCCGACCGCCCACACCTGACTGAAACGACAACGCAAGGAAACGTCATGACCCTCATCGACAAGTTCTGTCACGCTACGACCGTACGCACCCTCGCCCTGGCTCCCCTCGCGGCGGCCCTCCTGCTGGCGGGATGCGAGAAGAAGGACGCCGCCAAGACGGCCACGCCCGCAACATCCGGCTCCAACGAGCTGCACCTCTACATCTGGGCCGAGTACCTCGATCCGCAGATCGTCAAGGACTTCGAAGCCAAGGAACACTGCAAGGTCGTCATCAACCTCTACGAGTCCAACGAGGAGATGATCGCCAAGCTCCAGGCCGGCGGCGTGAGCCAGTATGACCTGGTCGTGCCGTCGGGTTTCGTGCTGCCCAGCATGATCCAGCTCGGACTCCTGCAGAAGCTCGACCACGCCCAGCTTCCCAACCTCAAGAACCTCAAGCCCACCTTCCAGAAGGAGCCGTTCGACTCCGCCAATGCCTGGAGCGCCACCTACCAGTGGGGCACCGTGGGCCTAGTCTACAACAAGAAGCTCTACCCCGACTTCAAGCCCTCCTGGGCCACCGTCCTCAAGCCCAGCGGCAAGGTGCGCTTCGCCCTGTTCGACTCCGAGCGCGAGATGATCGGATCAGTCCTGAAGTTCATGGGCAAGTCGGCCAACAGCACCAGCAAGACTGACCTCGAGGCCGTCTCCAAGCTCCTGATCGAGGCCAAGAAGAATCCCAGCTTCCTGGGATTCGAAGCCAATGTCGGCGGCAAGAACAAGGTCGTCGCAGGCACCGCAGGCGTGGCCATCGGCTACAACGGCGACGCCGTCAAGGCCATGGGCGAGAGCAAGGATGTTGGCTTCGTGAACCCGACCGAGGGCGGCGTGATGTGGGTCGACAACCTGGCGATCCCCGCCAAGGCCCCCAATGCCGCACTTGCTTACAAGTTCATCGATTACATCCTGGACGCCAAGGTAGGAGCCCAGCTCTCCAACTTCAACCAGTACGCCACCCCAAACGAGGCGTCCATGGCCTTCATCAAGAAGGAAGACCTGGCCAACCCCGCGATCTACCCGGACAGCGCGACCCTTGTCCGCCTTGAGCCCGTGCTCGACATGGGCAAGGAAAGCCGCATCTTCTCCGAACTCTGGAAGATCGTCAAGTCTCGCTGACCTCCCCGTCGGGAAGCGTCTGACAGGATCTGTCCTATGACAGTTTCTGTCTCAGGACACGGAGCGGGAAAACACGGGGCGGAACGCCCCTGAGGAGCACCGGCAGGCCGGGGAGACCAGTCTCCCGCGCGACCGTCGGCGTGCGGCGACACCGCATCTTCTCCCCTCTCCGACAGCCCCCTGGCGCCTACGCCCCTTCGGCAAGGTCCGAAGGACGCACCCACACGGGAACCCATACCACGGGACGGCCATGCCGGGACCGCACGCCAAAGGGCGTATCCGGTCGCCGCGCCGATCCCGCAACAACACACGAGCACCGCACGCAGAGACGTCCGGCGCAAGCAAGGAACACATCATGACCGCACGCAACATCGAGAACGCCAAGCGCGAAGTCGCTTGGATCAACCGGATCATCGACGGCACTACCACCTTGACAGAAACTGTCAGGCAAGAGATCGCCGCCAAGACCGTCGAAAACTTCCGCGACAACATCAACAAGGGCTTCCTGGAACACCGCAAGTCCGCAACCATCGCCGGCGACTTCGCCATGACCGAGTGGACCGGCAAGGGATCGGTCATCACCGACGTGCTGGGACGCGAGTTCCTGGACGCCCTGGGCGGCTTCGGCCTCTACAGCCTCGGGATCGCCCATCCCAAGGTGGTCGCCGCCGTGAAGGCCCAGCTCGACCGCAATCCGCAGTACAGCCAGGAGATGCTCGACCCGCTGCGCGCCCAGCTGGGCCGCGTGATGGCCAACCTCACCCCCGGCAGCATCCAGTGTGGGTTCTTCGCCAACTCCGGCACCGAGGGCGTCGAGGGCGCCATCAAGCTGGCCAAGCTCCACACCGGGAAGTCGGGCTTCATCTCGATGCTGGGCGGCTTCCACGGCAAGACCAACGGCTCGCTCTCGCTCCTGGGCAAGGCCGTCTTCCGCGAGCCCCTGCTTCCGCTCCTCCCGAACGTGCGCTTTGCCGAGTTCGGCAACCTGGCCTCGGTCGAGGCCGAGCTCAAGAAGGCCAAGATGACCGGCGAAGGCATCGCCGGCATCATCGCCGAGCCCGTGCAGGGCGAGGCCGGCGCCATCGTCCCGCCCCCCGACTTCTGGCCGGGACTGCGTGCGCTGTGCGACCAGTACGGCGTGCTCCTGATCGCCGACGAGGTCCAGACGGGCTTCGGTCGAGTGGGCGAGATCTTCGGCGTGGACCTGTTCGACGTCGAGCCCGACATCATGACCTTCGGCAAGGCCCTGGGCGGCGGCGTGGTCGCCTGCTCCGCCTTCTTCGCCAAGCCCGAGATCTGGGAGTGCATGACCCCCAACCCCTTCATGCACACCACCACCACCGGCGGCAACCCCATCGCCTGCGCAGCCGCGCTTGCCGGCATCGAGGTGATGCTCGAGGAGGACACCCCCCGCCAGTCGCGCGAGAAGGGCGCCTACATCATGGGCATCCTGGAGGGGCTCAAGGAGAAGTACCCGGGCGTGCTCAAGAGCGTGTGCGGCAAGGGCCTCTTGATCGGCATGTCGTTTGCCGACGGCGACATCGGCTACAAGGCCGCCGCCGGACTCTTCCAGCGCCGCGTGCTCACCTCGGGCACCCTCAACAACGCCCAGGCCATCCGCATCGAACCCGCACTGAACATCCCCATGCCGCTCATCGACGAGATGATGAACCGCATCGAAGACACCATCAAGGAGCTCGCAGCATGAAGCCCGCCGACTTTTCCCACGTTTCTTCCGTCTGGACCCATTCGACAGATCTTGTCATCAGTTCGGGCAAGGGTTGCCATCTCACCACGGTCGACGGGCGACAGATCCTGGACTTCACCGCCGGCATCGGCGTGAACTCCACCGGCCACTGCCACCCCAAGGTGGTGGAGGCCGTACGCGAACAGGCCGGCAAGCTCTTCTTCACGCAGATCAACTGCGTCTGGAACGAACGCCTGCTGGAACTGACCGACACCATCGCCTCCGTCGTGCCGGAGCACCTCTCCAAGGTGTTCCTCTCGAACTCCGGCGCCGAGGCCGTCGAGGCCGCGGTGAAGCTGGCCAAGCACGCCACCGGCAAACCCAACGTGATCGTGCTGTCGGGCAGCTTCCACGGACGCACCCACCTCGCGATGGCCATGACCACCAGCAAGACCAACTACCGCCTGAAGTACGCGCCGCTGCCGGCCGGCATCTACACCGCGCCGTTCCCCTACGCGCTGGCGCTGGGCATGACCGAGGAGGAGGCCTGCCGCTTCTGCCTCGACCAGCTCGACCTTGTGCTGCACACCCAAACCGACCCTTCCGAAACCGCCGCCATCGTGGTAGAGCCCATCCAGGGCGAGGGCGGCTATGTGGTCCCGCCGGCCGGGTACCTCGAGGGCGTGCGGAAGATCTGCGACCAGTACGGCATCCTCATGGTGATGGACGAGATCCAGTCGGGCTTCTGCCGCTCGGGCAAGTGGTTCGCCCACCAGTACTCCGACGTGAAGCCAGACATCATGACCATCGCCAAGGGCATGGGCTCGGGCTTCCCCATCTCCGGCATCGTGTACCGCCCGGAGCTTGAGAAGACATGGATCCCGGGAAGCCACGGCGGCACCTACGGCGGCGGTCCGCTCGCGGCGGCGGCCTCGCTCGCCACCATCGCGGTGATGAAGGAGGAGAAGCTCGAGGAGAACGCGGCGGCCATGGGTGCGCGCCTCAAGGACGGGATCGCCTCGCTTGCCAAGACAAATCCTGTCATCGGCGATATCCGCGGCCGCGGCCTGATGGTGGGTGTGGAGCTTTTGGACGGCAAGAAGCCCCTGCCCAAGCTGTGCTCGGCGGTGCTTGCCGAGTGCTACGCCCGCGACCTGCTGCTCATCTCCTGCGGCATCCGCAAGAACGTGGTGCGCTGGATCCCGCCCCTGGTGGCCACTCCCGCCGACATCGACGAGGGCCTTGCCAAGTTCGGCGACGCCCTGACCGCCGGCCTTTCCAAGGTCGGTGCGACATGAAGATCTCCCCCATACCCGAGATCGTCTCGGGGCCGACGGCCCTGGATGCCTTGGACGCCTACCTGACCAGTCGACGGTCCCGCTCCGTGGTGATCGTCTCGGGGCCCACCGTCTCCCGGCTGGATGCCTTCGCATCCATCCAGGAGGCGTGTTCCCGCCACGGCCGCTCGGTGGCTGTCTTTTCCCGCACCCAGGCCGACCCGTCCATGGAGCTGGCCCGGGAAGCCGCGGCCTTCGCCCAGGACTTCGGGGCCGAGGCGGTGGTGGGCGTGGGCGGCGGATCGCCCCTGGATACCGCCAAGATCGTCGCCGCACTTTTGACAAATCCTGTCACGGTGGCCGACCTGATCGGGACCGACCGCATCGAGCATCCGTGCGCGCCGCTGGTGGCCATCCCGACCACCGCCGGCACCGGAAGCGAGGTGACCAACGTCTCGATTCTGACCGACACCCAGGCCAACCTCAAGAAGGCCGTGATCTCGGACCGGCTCGTCCCCGGCCTTGCGCTGCTGCTGCCCGAGATGACCACCAAGCTCCTTCCCTCCACCACCGCAGCCACCGCTATGGACGCGCTGTGCCACGCCGCCGAGGCGGTGCTCTCGAAGAAGAAGAACGCCATCAGCGAGGCACTCGCCCTGGCGGCGCTCCCGCGCATCGCGAAGAGCCTGCCCAAAGTCATCGCCAATCCCGACGACCTTGAGGCGCGCACGGAACTACTGGAAGCCAGCCTGCTCGCGGGCCTGGCCTTCAATAACGCAAGCGTCACGGCCATCCACGCCTTCGCCTATCCGCTGGGCGGGAGATTCCACACGGCGCACGGCATGGCCAACAGCCTGATGTTCGCACCGGTGATGCGCCACAACCTGGCGTCGGACCGGGACGGGTTCGTCAAGCTGGCCCGCGCCTTCGCGGGATCGGAACATCCCGAGGACTTCGTGGAGGCCGTGGTGGCGCTGCGCCGGACGCTGCCCATCCCGCAGTCGTTGCGGGAAGCGGGCATTCCCGAGGAGGCGCTCGAACCGATGTCCGACGACGTCATGACCATCGAACGCCTGCTTTCCGTGAACCCGGCCCCCATCTCGCGCCTCGATGCCGGACGCATCTACCGCGAGGCCTGGGAAGGCGAGCCCGTCACCGCGCACATCGACATCGGGGAAGACAAATGATCCCCGACCGGACCCGCCTGCAGACGCTGCTGGGACGGGAGATCGAGCGCTTCGAGACGGAACATCCCGTCTCGAGGGAACTGCACGGGAAGGCCCGCAAGGGCCTCTTCTCGGGCGTCCCCATGCTGTGGATGACCCGCTGGGCAGGCTCCTTCCCCCTCTTCGTAGAAAGCGCCTCCGGGGCGCGCTTCCGCGACGTGGACGGGAAGGAATATGTCGATTTCTGTCTCGGGGACACCGGGTCGATGACGGGGCACGCCCCGGCGGCGGCCCTGCGCGCGCTCAAGGAACAGGCCGGGCGGGGCATCACCCTGATGCTTCCCACCGCCGACGCCGCAGCCGTCGCGGAGAGCCTCACAGGGCGCTTCGGCGTCCCGCAGTGGCAGTTCACCGTATCGGCCACCGACGCCAACCGCTTCGCCCTGCGCATGGCGCGGCTGCTGACGGGCCGTTCCAAGGTGCTGGTCTTCAACTACTGCTACCACGGCACCGTGGACGAGGCCTACATCGTCCTGGACGAGCAGGGAAACCCGATCCCCAGGCCATCGGGCCTGGGGCCCCAGGTCGACCCGCGTCTGACGTCCAAGGTGGTTGAGTGGAACGACCTCGAGGCACTGGAAGCCGCGCTTGCCGACGGCACCGTGGCCGCCGTGCTGTGCGAGCCGGCCATGACCAACATCGGCATCATCCTCCCCGATCCCGGCTACCACAAGGCGCTGCGGCACCTCACACGCAAGTACGGGACGTTGCTTGTCATGGACGAAACCCACACTCTGTGCGCCGGCCCCGGCGGATGCACCAGGGCATGGGGCCTGGAGCCCGACTTCGTGACGCTGGGGAAGCCCTTGGCCGCCGGCATCCCCGCCGGAGCCTACGGCTTCACCCGCGAGGTCGCGGAACGCTTCGCCGCCAAACTAGAGATCGATGACGCCGACGTGGGAGGCATCGGCGGGACCCTGGCCGGCAACGCGCTGTCGCTTGCAGTGATGCGCGCTGTGCTGGAGGAGGTCCTGACCGAGGAGTACTACGCGAAGGCCACGGCGCTGCAGGAGCGCTTCACGGAAGGCGTCGAGGGTGTCATCGCCGAGTTCGGACTGCCCTGGATCGTCAAGCGGCTGGGCAATCGCTCGGAGTACTGGTTCCAACCGACCGCACCCAGGAACGGAGGCGAGGCTTTCCGTTCCATTGACCACGAATTGGACCGCTACATGCACCTGTTCGCACTCAACCGGGGGATCCTGCTCACCCCCTTCCACAACATGGCCCTGATCTCGCCCGAGGTCACACCAGCCGACATCGACCACCACACCAGCGTGTTCCGCGAGGCCGTCGCAAGCCTGTTCGGAAGCGCATCGTCAACCGGAGACCGCCCATGACCACACTCAAGCGCATGTTCATCGACGGTGCCTGGACCACCGGTACCGGCACCGCCACCAAGGAGATCCTCGACCCGGCCACCGGCACGGTGATCGCCACCGTCGTCCAGGGCACCCTGGACGACACGGAGCGGGCCATCGCCGCAGCCCGCAAGGCCTTCGACGAGGGGCCCTGGCGCGAAACCACGGCCCTCTCCCGCGCCCGGATGCTACTGAAGCTTGCCGACATCATGGACGAGCACACGGAAGATCTGGCCGCCATCGAGACCGCCAACAACGGCAAGCCCCTGCGCGAGTCGCGCTACGACGTGGCCGACGCCGCCAACTGTTTCCGCTACTACGCGGGCCTGGTGACCAAGCCCACCGGACAGACCTACGAGGTGCCTGACAACATGCAGGCCATGACGGTGCGCGAGCCCATCGGGGTGTGCGGACAGATCGTACCCTGGAACTATCCCCTCCTGATGGGCGCCTGGAAACTGGCTCCGGCGCTGGCCGCCGGTAACTGCGTGGTCTTCAAGCCGGCCGAGGTTACGCCGCTTTCCATCCACCGCCTGTTCGAGCTGATGGAGCCGCTGGGATTCCCTTCGGGCGTGATCAACCTGGTGCTGGGCAAGGGCTCGGTGATCGGAAATCGCATTGCCGAGTCCATGGACGTGGACAAGGTCGCCTTCACCGGCGGCACCGAGACGGGCCGTTCCATCATGACCGCCGCCGCCGGCAACATCAAGAAGCTCTCACTGGAATTGGGCGGCAAGTCCCCCTGCGTGGTCTTCGAGGACGCCGACCTCGAGACCGCCGTGGACTGGGCGCTCTTTGCCATCTTCTGCAACCAGGGACAGGTCTGCTCGGCCGGATCGCGCCTGTTGGTCCAGAAGTCCGTCTACCCAGCCTTCATCGAGCGCCTGGGCGAGAGGGCCAAGAAGATTGTGGTGGGTGCCGGAAACGTCGAGACCACCGAGATGGGTCCGCTCGTCTCCAAGGCCCAGATGGAGACCGTACTCAAGTACATCGAGATCGGGAAGGCGGACGGGGCACGCCTCCTGTGCGGCGGCAAGCGCCTGACCGACGGGGACTACGCCAAGGGGTATTTCGTGGAGCCGACAATTTTTGTCGACTGCACCACCAAGATGCGCATCGTGCAGGAGGAGATCTTCGGGCCGGTACTGGCGGTGCTTCCCTTCGAGGATGAAACCGACGCCATCCGGCTTGCCAACGACTCGGTCTTCGGATTGGCCGGCGGCGTATTCACAAGCGACGGTGCCCGGGGCCTGCGCTTCATCAAGAAGCTGCGCGCCGGCATCACCTGGATCAACGCCTACCACCCCACCTACAACGAGGCGCCCTGGGGCGGCTACAAGCAAAGCGGCATGGGCCGCGAGCTGGGCACCTACGGCCTGGACGCCTACACCGAGGTCAAGCAGATCAACATCAACCTGGCTCCCGGTCCGGTGGGTTGGTTCGCGAACTAAGGGGTCCAGCAGTCCCGATCGAAGGCCGGAGGGGACTCTCCGGCCTTTTCCTGTTGGTCAAGAATTGTCAAACGAGATCGCCGGAGTCCTGAGCGTCTCCGGGGAAGGAATCCGTCATGTCCGACCTGTCCATCGTTGCGGGCGGCAGCGAGCCTGCCACAGCCTTGCCGAACCCTCGCCGCATCTCCGCATCCGAACTGAAGCTCCTGCTCGTCGCCCTGATCTGGGGCATCGACTTCGTGGCCCAGCGCCAGGGCGTGCTGGGCACAGGTCCATTCTTCTTCAACGCCGCAAGCTTCGCCTTGGGGGCTTTGGTGCTGGGCGTGCGCCGCCGTCTATCCCCCTCCAGCCTGCCTGCGGCGCCGGCACGGCGGGCAGGCATCCTGACGGGCCTGGCCCTCTTCGGCGCAATGTCCTTCCAAAGCTCCGGGATCGCCGAAACCGGAGCCGGCAAGGCGGCCTTCATCACCAGCCTCTACATCGTGCTGGTGCCGCTGTGGTTGCGACTGTCCGGGCAGCGCAGCGGAAGCGGGACCTGGATCGGCTGTGGACTGTCCCTGGTCGGGCTCTACTTCCTGTGCGTGCAGGAGGGTCTTTCGCTGGCCGCAAGCGACCTGCTGGTCCTGACCTGTTCGCTCTTCTGGGCCGCCCACATTCTGCTGGTGGGACGCTTCGCCTCACAGGTGGACGAGAATGCCCTGTCCTTCTGGCAGTTCGTCACCTGCGCATCCTTGAGCCTGGGGCTCAGTTTGAGTTTCGAGACCGTGGGGCTGGGCCAGGTCCGCGACTCGCTCCTGCCCATTCTATACAACGGCATCCTCTCGGCGGGAGTGGCCTTCTCGCTGCAGATCTCAGGGCAGGGCGGGACCAGCTCCAGCCGCGCAGCCCTGATCCTGAGCCTGGAGACGGTCTTTGCCGCCCTGGGAGGATGCCTCATGCTGAACGAACGCTTCGGCCTGCGGGAGGGGATCGGAAGCGCCCTCATGCTCTCCGGAGTCCTGGCCTCGCGCATCCGCACTCTTCCCAAGGGCGCCTGACCCCGACGCTGGCAGCGTCGGTTTCATTTCACGAAACCGAACTCTCGCCGGTTGGATTTTCCGTATTTTGTCATTCATGAACACGCATCCGGTGCTGGAACTGCTGGCGCGAAGGCTGGCCGAAAGGAGCGAACCGGGGAGCCGCAAGGACAGCGCACGTCTTGCCTTGGTGGTGGAAGGCGGCGCCATGCGCGGGGTCGTGTCGTGCGCCATGCTGTGGGCCCTGGAGGAGGCGGGCTTCCTGCCCTGCTTCGACCTAGCCGTGGGCTGTTCGGCCGGAGCCATGAACGCGGCCGCCTTCCTTGGCGGCGTCGCCGGGGCCTGCACCCGCGAATACGCCGGGGCCTATGCCTCGCGCCGATTCATCAATCCCGCCCGCGCCCTGATCGGACGTCCCATCCTCGACCTCGACTACAGCCTGGACTTTTCCAGCACCATCCTCGACGCGCGCCGCCACCAGCGCGTGCTGGACTGCCCGATCCCGCTGCACTGCGTGGCCACCGACGTGGACCTGGCCCGACGCGCCCTGCTTTCCGACTTCAAGGACCTGGACGAGCTGCGTCACGCCCTCCAGGCCAGCTCCTGCATGCCGCTGGTGGCTGGGCCTCCCATCGAGTTCCGGGGCCACCGCTACCTGGACGGCGGCATCTGCGAGGCCATCCCGCTGGTCTCGGCCCGCGAACTGGGAGCTACCCACGCCCTGGTGCTGCAGACCCGCCCTATCGGTGTGCACTACCCGCCGCCGCAAGGCATGTTCGACCGACTGGTGGAAGCGCGCCTGCGCCGCTACAACACGATCCTGCCCGCGTTGTATCACGGACGGCACCATGTCTACGACGAGACCTGCGAGCTGGTGGCGCGAGAACAGGCCCGGGGCGTCGGCACGCTGCCTGCGGTCTTCTCGCTTCGCCTCCCGGAAGGCAGCCCGTCGGTCTCGCGTCTGGAGCGGCATCCCGAGATCCTGCGCGAACGCGCCGCACAGGCCCGCGAGCACGCCCGCACGGGACTGGTGGAGCCGGTCTTCGCACTGGCCCGCTGAAGCCCGGCCGCAGCCGTCATGCCTGTCTGGCCAGGTCCCGGCAAACGAACCGGATCGAAGAAGTCCTTTCCTGCGTCATCCGCGCCAGGAACTTCAGAAGGCGAGGATCGATCCCAACCTCTTGACAGATTCTGTCATCGGAATATCCTTGCTCCCGCAGCAGCCCGGCGTGCGCCAGGCGCAGGAGCGTCAGGCCGTGGCGCCAACCGCTCACGGCTTGCGAGGAGCGACGGCCGCACGGTAGAGCTGGTACCGCTTGCCGTCCAGAAAGCGAACCACCAGAGAATCCTCGCGCACCTGCACGGTGGCGAAGCCCGGCACCGCCTTGCAGAAGCGCGAATCCGGCCCCGGTGTCGCGGAGCGGACCGAATGGGCTCCGTCCACGAACTGCTGGAAGTGGTATCCCTTGGGCGCCACGTGCTCCATGTGGTGGTCGTGCCCCGCGAAGTAGGCCGTGACGCCGTACTTCTCGAAGCGCTCGGCGAAGAGGCGCTGCATGTCCCCGGTCTCGGCGCCGTGCTTGCTCCCGCCGGAGTAGAGGGGATGGTGCCCGAAGACCAGCTTCCATTTGGCTTTCGAAGTCGACAGTGCGCTGTCGATCCAGCGCAGCTGGGCCGCCGTATCCTGGCGTTCCAGGTCCGGGTAGGCCTCGCGCTTGGCCCAGTACTTGGACTGGAACGGAGGCGTGTCCAGGAAGAACATCTCCAGGTCGGCATCCTTGGACACCTTCTGCTTCACGGCATACCAGTGCGAAGGCAGATTCCAGCGGCGACTGATCCGGGTGTACTCGATCTGGGCCTGGGTGTTCCCGTGGTAGTCGTGGTTCCCCAGCACAGCATACCAGTTCTTCTCCAGTACCGGCTGGGTGTAGACATCCTCGAAGGACAGGCGCCAAAGCGGATCCTGGACCGAGCGCACCCCGTTCACCTGGAAGTTGTCTCCCAGAGAGACCACGAAGTCGATGTCGATCGACTCCGCCTCCTCCCCCACAGCCTTGGCCAGTTCCTTCTGGTTCTGGTGGCCATTCCAGCCCCAATCGCCCATGGCGACGAAGTTGATCCCCGCCCCGTCGCCCGCGTGGGCGGCACAGGCCCACCCCGCCAGGGCAAGGCCCATCCAAGTCTTCCGTTCCATCGTGGTTTCCTCTCTTGTCGTTACAGCGAGACGCGCAGGCCGAGCTGTCCGGAGATCCCGGAGTACTCGATCTGCACGGGGTGGCGGTCGTCGCCCTCATAGATGCGGTAGGCCGCGTCGGTCAGGTTGCTGGCCTGCAGGAACAGGAGCCATCCCTTGCCCAGACGTTGGCTCACCGACGCGTCCAACCGGTTGTGCCAGTCCACCCAGGTGTCACGTTCCTCCACCGGGGCGATCTCGTAGCGCAGCGGACCCTGGAAGGTCCAAGAGAGAAGCGCCGTGAAGCCCCAGCGTTCGAAGCGCAGCGCCGTGGTTCCCGAATGATCGGACTGTCCCGGCAGGCTGCCTTCCTCACTGCGCCCCGGCAGGCAGGTGGAAGACCATGTGCGGGTGTAGTTGGCCTCCACGCCAAGTCCGGCCAGGAAGCCCGGCAGGAAGTCTAGCGGTTGGGCCAGCTCGAGCTCGGCGCCCAAGAGGGTGGCCTCGTCTCCGTTGGCCTTTCCGAAGTGCGTGAACACCACCTTGCGGATCGGATCCCACGAGGTGTAGGTCACCGGGAAGACGTAGTCCGTCAGGTGCTTTGCAAAGAGCCCGACGGCAGCAAGCGCACGCGGCTTGCGAGACCATTCCACGCCCAGGTCCAGGGCGTCCGCGAGCGTGGGCCGCAGGTCGGGATTGCCTTCCTCCACGGTGTAGTCCAGCAGGTCCGTGCGCCGCGTCGGGACCAGGTCCTTGATGTCGGGAAGCACGAAGCTGCGCCCGCCGCCCAGGCGCAGCTGCAAACCTGGGGAGACTTCCCAGCGCAGCGAGGCCATCGGCAACAGGAACTGCATGGTGCGCTCCGACACGGTCTCGATGGTGGTGTCCCACGATTCGTCGGCCTGCAGCCGCACGTCGTTGCCAGTCGAGCGCAGGTCGTAGCGCTCGTAGCGCAGACCGCCCACCACCGTCAGTCGCGGCTGTTTCCAGCGCAGCTGGCCGAACCCGGCCACATGACGTTCCTCCACCCTGTAGTTTTGCGGATCGAAGACCAGGTGATTGTCCTGGGCCCGTTCGACCAACGCCGCGCGGTTGGCCGCAAGCCAGGCGTCCACGGCAGCGGGGTCGGGCATCGCGCCCAGGCTGTAGGTGCCTTGGTAGAAGGTCGTCCCGTCGTCGCTGGGCGAGAAGGCCGTGAGCGAAGGCGGCTTGGTCCCCGTGGCGAAGGTGTACTCGTTTCCTCCCACCGTCTGGCTCTTCTCCTTCCATCCCAGCTTGGCGCCGGCCTTGAGCTGCCAGGCAGAGTCCGCTCCGAGGCAGAGCTTCGCGTCAAGCCGTCCGTGCACATCGCGTTCGTCCCCCTTGGTCCACTGCGGATCGAGCCGCGAGAGCACGTAACTCGAGACGTTCTCGAAACGGGGATCCGTCCCGATCGGGCGCGGATAGTAGAATGCGTAGTAGCGGGGCGCCTCAGGATCGTCCGGCAGGATCGCCACGTTGAGGCGGCTCGAAGGCACGAAGGTCGCCTGGGTGCTCAACGGCTGATCAAGCTCGGCCCCAGTCGCTGTCAGGGCCGCGTCCAGCTGCACCGCAGACAGCTGCGCGGAACCGCCCACCGTCCCCAGGGCCACGGTCTCGGTGCGGGTCCGCAGGCGCACGTTGCGGGCAACATCCACGTTGGTGGAGGAGTCTATGTATGGCGCCAAGTCCCCTTTGCCGGTGCGGTCAATCTCCAACCGTTCGCGCAGCTGCTCGTTGCGGCTGCGGTTCCAGGTCCCGGTGGCGTAGACCAGGGACGAGCCGCCCAGGCGCCAGTCCAGGCGCCCGCTCACGCCCAGACGTTCCTTCTCCGTGCGATACTTGCGCAGCTGGAGCTCCCAGATGCGGGTGTGGTCCAGCGTGTCCCATCCGATGCCCACAGCATCGCTTCCCGTCTGCGATTGGAACCAACTGCCCCCCAGGTAGGCGCCCAGCGCCCCGTCCTCTAAGAAGCGCCGGGACAGCGCCGCAGATCCCTGCCACAGCGGGCCTTCCGCAAGTGCGCTCCAGCCCGAGGCCAGGAAGCCCTTGAGCACCAACTGAGTGTCTTGCGCCGAGGGCGTGACCAGGTTCACACTTCCGCCGATGGCATCGCCGTCCATCTCGGGCATCAGGACCTTGGTCACCTCGATCTCCGACAGCTGGTCCACCGGGATCACGTCCAGGGCCATGGCCCGGGTGTCGCTTGCCGAGGTCGCGACCTTCTGGCCGTCCAAGGTCACGCTGGAGAGCCTGGCCTCGGTGCCTCGGATCTGCACGAAGCGTCCCTCGCCCTGACTGCGCTGCAGCGTCACGCCGCTGGAATGCGACAGGGCCGAGGCGGCATCGGCGTCGGCGCGGTCGCGGATGGCCTCCTGACCCAGCACATCTTTGCGCACGTCGCTGTCCATCCGTTTGCGCTGATCCTGCGCCCGACCGCGCGCTTTTCCTTTGACCACGACGGTCTTGGTCGAGACGATCTCGGACGCAGGCCGCGCAGGAGGCTGCGTGCTGTCCGAAGCAATTCCCTCCACATTGATTTTGACAGAATCCGTCACCAGGATACTGTCATGCAAAGGCGGCGCGGCGACGGCGGGGACATCCGGGAGCCGCAGCAGGGACGCCTCCTGCCCGAAGGCGCAGAAAGAGACGGACAGGACAGCGGCAAGGCTGCCCGACAGGAACGAAAGCTTATTCATGGGATCGCAGAGGTTGCTCCTTCCCCCCGGACGTACGGAGGAAGGATGGGTGATGCCGAGAATCAGGGACGCAGAACGACGCAGCTCAGGTGCGAAGCGTCGCCGTCGAAGCGGACCAACCGCAGGCCGTGGCCGATATGACCGGGAAGGGCGATCGCACTCACTCCGGCCGCAAAGTTCCCCTGGTGCATCGCCTCGCGACGGCCGACTAGATCCAAGACTTCCAGTCGTCCCCGCTGTGCCACCGGCAACTGGATGCGCAGCGCACCATTTTCCAGGCGCAGACTTCCTTCCCGACGCACGGCCCGTGCACCCACGGAGACCGGGATCACGTTGGCCGAATCGGCAAAGAACCCGCCCCGCGAGAGGGCCGTCCATCCGGCAGCCCAGTTGTCGCGTCCAAAGGCGCCTCGATATCCGGCCACCTCGAGAAATCCGTCGGTCGGCACGTTCGCAAGGCCACGGAATGCCGCTCCTCCCGCCATTGGGCGAGGATCCAAGCCCTTGTCCTGGCTCCAGGAATATCCGCCCAAGACGGGATCCTCGGTGCCGTTACCGTTGGTGCCCAGGTAGGTCGCAAGCGAAGGAAGCCCGAAGGCCACGCCCGCCAGGGAGTCCCCTTTGCCGATGTGCGTCCAGATGTTGTTGAGCAGGAGCAGCGACTTGCCCAAGCTGTCGGTGGTGCGCGAACCGGCCGCATCCTTAAGCTTGGAGGAGTCGACGAACACGCCGCCCAGCGCAGTGTGGGCAACGATCGAGTTGGCAAACGTCCCCGCCCCGTCTTTCTTGTAGAACAGCGCGTACTTGTACTTGCCGGTATAGGAGGCCCCACTGCCGGATCCGGTCCCGATCACGGTAGCATTCCAGATCTTTCCCACCGACACCGGCCGCAGCAGCGTATCGCCGGTCTCCATCTTGATGTCCACTCCGTTGCTCGCCCCACCCGGGATCAGACCCTGGAGCAGGAAGAGGTACTGGATGCTGCCCCGGTAGCCTTGCGAGTAATAGAGCGCGTCACCTGCATGGAAACTGCTGGTCAGGTGCCGCAAGTTCACCGTCCCGCCCAGCAGGTCGAGTCCGTCGTCCGCGCCGCAGTAGACCTCGAGATGGTCCACCACCGTGCCGTCGCCCACCGAAGCCAGCGTCAGCCCCTTCAGGGTGGAACGGTCGGCGATGCCCGTGTGGCGGATCGACACGTACCGGAGCACGCCTGAGGTGTCGTGATCGTCGGTCGCCAGCGAGTCGCCGTAGCTCAGGAGCGTGGTGTCGCCCGCGATGTACTTGGACAGGTTCCCCACCCCGCCGGGCAGGTTGTTCCTGGCCCGCCCCAGGATCGCGATGCCGCCCCACAGGCCGCGGTTGAGACTGCTTGGCGCCAGCGCACCGGAGAGCGGATCGAGCTCGGACGTGAATATGACAGGATCCGTCGCCGTGCCCTCCGCCAGCAGGCGCCCGCCGCGCGAGACCACCAGCACCGTCGCGCTGTCCTGCCGCGCATCGGCCAGCACCGTGGTGCCCGCCTCGACCACAAGCCGTGCCCCGGAACGCACGAAGACCTTGCCGTGCAGCCGCCAGACGTGCGCCTTGCCCCAAGTTGTGACAGTTCCTGTCGCGACGGCCCCGTCGCGCACCTCGATGGTGTCGATGGCGGCCTGGGCCGCCGTGCTCGATAGGATGACTGCCGCAAGGCATCCCGCCTTGAATCCGATCATCGCCGTTCTCCTTTGCCGTTGGTGCATGGTCCCGCCCGACCGGTTTCCGGAAGGGAGACGTTTCCTGCAAGCAAAGGTGCGCCTCAGGGATTTGCGCCCCGTTGCGCCTGCGTTGCATCGCCATTGGGAGAAGATGAGGGGAAGATGAAGTCGTCGGAATTGGCACCTTCGAGCCACATCTCGACCGCAAACGCCCCCGGTTCCGGGAGCGTGGCCGAGATCCTCCCCGCCATGTTCCCCACCAGGTCGCGGCACAGCGGGAGGCCCAGGCCGGCGTTGCGGGCACCGACCGACCTCGCCGGATCCTTGCGCCAGAAGCGTTCGAACACGCGGCCGATCTCGTCGACATCCAGGTCGCAGCCGCTGTTGACGATCGCTAGGTGCACTTCGTCCTTGAGCCCATGGGCCTCCAGACGAATCCATCCCCCTTCCCCGGCGTGGCGGCGGGCATTGTCCAGGAGGTTGCGAAGAACCAGCAGCAGCCAGTCGCGGTCGGCCCGCAAGCGAAGCCCCGGATCGATGTCGCAAGCGACTCCCGTGAACACCTCGGGATATTCGACCAGGAGTGTTTCCAGATCGACCACGCCCATCCTCGACGAAACCTTTCCTGATTCCAGGCGTCCCAGCAGGAGCAAGGAATCGATGATGCCCTGCATCTGTACGGTGATCGCGACCGAGCTCCGCATGGCCTCCCGCGCGTAGACTTCCTCGTCCACGACGCCCACCTCCAGTGTCGTCCGCAGCCCGGCCAAAGGCGTCCGCAGCTCGTGCGCTAGGTTGGCCAGCAAGCTGCGCTCACGCCGAAACGCCTCCTCCAGGCGAGCCAAGGCTTGGCTCAGGGCATCCACGAGCGGACGAACCTCACTCGGAACGGCATCGACACTAAAATCGCCCCAGTGTCCCGCATCTAAGGACTGGAGGCGCCGTGCGATCTGCCGCAGCGGCCGCAGCGAGACGTGGACAAGCAGCACCATCAATGCACCCAGGAGGAACGTCGCCCCGGCCCAGACCCACAGCAGGATCCCCCGCAGTTCGCGCAGCTTGGCCTTCATGCCCCGGTAGTCCTGGCCAAAGCACACTCGCAGGTGTTCGCCCTCGCGGAGGACTTCCAAGGAAGCGATGCGCGTGCGGTGCAGGTAGGTGGGATGGAACCAGTCGTACCGAACGCTTGCCAGTCCCGAATCGGGACGAGGAAGATTGAGGTGGGCAAGCGAGGTCGATCGCCCCACCACGGCACCCCGTTCGTCCCACACCTGAAAGTATTGCATCGACTTGGCGTCGCGAAAGATGCTGGTGTCCAGATGCGTCACATCCAGCCGCCAGCGTCCATCGATGCGGTCGCAAAGAGCGGCCACGCCACGAGCGCGATTTTCCAGGGCCTGATCCATCTGTCGAACCCAGCCGTCCTCCACCAGCATGTAGGTGGCGTATCCCGCCAGCAAAAGAACGACCGTCACGACCAGAAAGAGGCCAGCGAGCAAGCGCACCAGCACGCTGGGAACAGGCGCGCCACGCCGTTTTTCCCGCATGCGTCCCCACATTTCCCGGCGGTTCCACAATAGCTGAGCCAGCACCATCAAGCCAGTCCCGAGCACCAGCCAGGAGTCGAGCGCTTCGAGGCGTTCTCTGAAACGCCGGTGATCCTGTGCGAACTGGAGCAGAAGCTCTTGCCCCGAAGCCCCTTCCCCGAAATGCACCGGCAGGGTCACCACCCGCATCCGGTGCAGGTAGTAGCAATGGTACCAGTCGAAGCGGGGAGCGGAAGCGGCAGACGGCACGGGAAACCGGAAGTCGCACAGCGCAGCGGCAGCGCCCAGGACCTTTCCCGCAACCGCATTCACCTGCCAGTAGGTCTGAAGTCGGTGATCCTCGGGAGGAGGAGGATCGAAGCGCGGCTCCGGCCTCACATCTCCCTGCCCACCCGACCGCAGATGCACAGACATCGTCTGCGCCTGCTCCAGCAGGTCCGCGTCGAATCGCCATAGCCACCAACTGTACAGGGCGACTCGAAGGGCGCATCCGGCCGCCAGGAGGAGAAGGAGATTCCGCAGGCCCCGGCGCAACGACGCCTGCCAGGTGCAGCCGTTCTCGCTCATGCCTCCAGATCCAGCACGTAGCCGAAGCCTCGACGGGTATGGACCAGTCGCCCGCTCCCGTTCTCCTCCAGCTTCCGGCGCAGCCCGGCGACGCAAACCTCCACCACGTTACTGCCGGCCGCCTCCCCTTGCGGAAAGGCCTTGCGGAGGATTTCTTCGCGGGGTACCGGCCGGCCGACAGCTTCCGACAGGCATTCTAGCACAGAGTACTCGCGTGGAGTCAGCTCCAGGATCAGCCCAGCGCGGGTCGCCTGCCGAGCCCTCCGATCCACCGTCAGATCGCCGACCCGGACCACATCTGGCTCGCCCCGCCGCAACAGGGCGCGCACCCGGGCCAGGAACTCCTCGAACGCGAAAGGCTTGAGGAGGTAGTCGTCCCCGCCCAGGTCCAGGCCACGGATCCGGTCGTCCAAGGCATCCCGCGCCGTCAGGATCAGCACCCGCGAAGGGGCTCCGGCATGGCGCAACCGACGCAGGAACTCGAAGCCATCTAGGCCAGGTAGCATCAAGTCCAGCACCACCAGGGCCGGAGGATCGCCCAGCGCCAAAGCCAGCCCCTGACTCCCATCCTCAGAAGAGGCAACATCGTAGCCCGCGCGCGACAACCCACGCACAACGGCTTCTCTCAGGGGCGCGAAGTCCTCCACCACGAGGATGCCTCGCCCCGTCCCTGCCGTCTTCGCTCCGTTTGCCACCACGACAAGGGAGTGAACCGCAGCGCTTGCGGAAAGGGTCTGCAATGCGGCTGCAACGCCAGGAGCCTAGCCCGCGTCGAGATTCTTCTGAACCGCACCAATCAGTTGCGCCATGTGCAGTCCGTCCACGAAGGCGTGGTTGGCCTCCACCGCGAAGGGGATCGTGGTCCGCCCATCCTTGGGCACGAACTGCCCCCAGGCGATGCGCGGCACGCAGTCGTCCTTGGACAGGTTCCAGGCATGCGATATGCGCGTGAACGAGAACCACGGCACGCAGGTCAGGTAGACCAGGTCATCCCGCTCCTCCCGGGACTCGGGCGGGAACGGCTCGGCCTGAGCCCGGCTGCGCGCCTGCTCCTGCTCCACGAAGGCGGCGCGGTCGTCCAGGAAGTGCGCGGTCACCAGCTTGAAGAGCTCGGAGCCCTTGTCCATGTCCGTGAAGCGGGGATGCACCCGATCGTGCAGGACAACCTCCTCCCCCCGGATCCGGTAGCGGAACGCCTCGGTCTCCTGGACAGATTTTGTCACGACATGGACCATCGCGTGATGGAAGGAGATCCCCTCGCTCCGGACCAACTCCCGGAAGGCTGTGACGTCCAGCTCCGTACACAGGTCCCAGCGCGGACAGTCGAAGCGGCGGAAGTACTCGTAGTGGGCCCGGCGCGGCCAGGTCCCGAGGTCGATGGTCTTCATCCCCCCAATGTGCTCAATCCTTCAGCTCCTGGGCAATTTCCCAGAAGCGATCCTTGAGCAGGTCGAACGCCATCACTATCTCGGGATCGAAGTGCGTACCCGCCCCCGACAGAATGATCTCCTCAGCCTTCTCCCTGGGGAAGGCCTCCTTGTAGACACGGCGGGAGATCAGGGCGTCGTAGACATCGGCCAGCGCCATCAGCCGGGCGGAGATGGGGATGTCCTCGCGCATCAGCCCGTCGGGGTAACCCGTGCCGTCCCACTTTTCGTGGTGTCCTCCAGCGATCTCCTTGGCGGTGCTCAGGAAGGCGCCGTAGTTGCCCAGGTGCGCCTCCGCCTTGGCGATGGCGTCCCGTCCGATCGCCGCGTGGGTCTTCATGATCTCGAATTCCTCGGGAGTCAGCTTGCCCGGCTTGAGCAGGATGGCGTCGGGGATCCCCACCTTGCCGATGTCGTGCAGCGGCGCGGAACGGACAAGCATGGAGATCTTCTCCGGCGTCAGCTGTTCACCGCGCACAGAGGACCGCATCAAGTGTTCGGCCACCACGCGGATGTAGCTGGAAGTCCGATGGAGATGGTTTCCCGTCTCGTTGTCCCGGGCTTCCGCAAGCGAGGCCATCGCCAGAATGGTCACTTCCCGGGTCCGCTCCAGCTCTTTGGTCCGCAGCTCTACCGCCAATTCCAGGTCGAGACTCTGTCCCATCAGCACGTCCTTGGCCTTCTTGAGGCTCAGATGCGTGTGCAGCCGCGCCATCAGCAGCGACGGGCTCAAAGGTTTGGTGATGTAGTCCACCGCACCGGCCTTGAAGCCCTGCTTCTCGTCCTCCACTTCCCCCAGTGCCGAGAGGAAGATGATCGGGATGTCGGCCAGCCTGGAATCGGCCTTGAATTGCCTGCAGGTCTCGTAGCCGTCCAGCTCCGGCATCATCACGTCCATCAGCACAAGGTCCGGCGGCAGGTCCCTGGCCATGGCCAGCGCCTTCCGTCCCCCTGTAGCGATCTTGACGCGATAGCGGTCCTTGAGGAGCGCGTTGAGCAACGTGAGGTTTTCTGGCGTGTCGTCGACAACCAGGATCGTGGCCTCGCGGCGTTCCGTATCAAACATCCGTCCCCTCTCTTTCGGTTCGTTCCAAGCTTCCTTTGGGCAATTCCATCAGCATCGCCAACGCGTCATCAAAGTCAAAGCCTCGGATCTTCCTCGAGATCCGCGCGGTGAGATCCGCGCCGTGCGCCAAGGAAAAGTCCCGGCGCAGCATCTCGAACGACTCCACCGCATCGCCATCGGCATCCTCAAGCAGCCGCCGAAGCCGTCCCAACCGAGCCGGAAGATCGGAAAAATCAGCATCCGTACCCGAGTCCTGGCTGTCTGCGGCCTGAAACGCCTCCTCGATCCGGTTGCGCAGGTCCACCGCCATCCCTTCCAGACGCGAGAGCTGGGAGATGGCCACATCCTTCCCGTCTTCGCGCAGGGCGCGTTCCAGGAGTCCGACCATGTTGAAGACCGCCATGGCACCCAGATTGCCCGCCACGCCCTTGAACGAGTGCAACCAGACCCTGGCCGTTTCCGGATCGCCGTCCTCCATGGCCTCCCGCAGCCCCTGCAGCCCCAGGCGCTGCGCGGCGAACTCCAGCAGCATCCTACTGTAGAGCTCCACGTTGCCTCCACATCGGCTCACCCCTTCCATGGTGTCCACGCCTTGGATCCTTGGCATCTCGATCCGGGTCCGGCTCTTCAGGGTCCGCACCGTTTCGCGCTGTTCCGGGCACCACTGCGCCAGCGCGGCGAACAGCTTGCGAGGATCCACGGGCTTGGCGATGTGGTCGTTCATTCCCGCCGCCAAGCTGGCGTCGATTTCCTCCTTCATGGCGCTGGCCGTCATCGCCAGGATTGGAACGGAGAATCCGCCCGCCCGCAGCCGTCGCGTCGCCTCGAAACCGTCCATCCGAGGCATCTGCAGATCCATGAGCACCACGTCGAAATCCTCCAGGTCCAAGCGTTCCAGCGCAGCTTGACCATCATCCACCACCGCGACGTCGATGCCCTGAGTCTCCAGCAGCTCTCTGGCGATCTGCTGGTTCACCGGTTCGTTTTCCGCGACCAGCACTTTGAGACCCGCCAGCCCGTACTCTCCCGATCCGAAGGAAGAGTCCTGTGACTGCTCGCCCCCTCCCAACAGATCGTCCAAGAGCCGTCGCAGCGCATGCGGGGAAATCGGCTTATCAAGCAGACCGTCCAGCGGGATGGTGTGGAAGGCCCTCCGCACGTCCTCGTCCAGGGAAGTGACCATGACCACCGCAGGCATCGGGACCAGCCCCGAAGATTTGATGTTTCTCGCCACGTCCAGGCCATCCTCGCCCGGCATCCTGCGATCCAGGAATACCGCCTTGTAAGGATGCGGATGCACCGATCCGCTGTTTGCAGCAACAATCAACTCCTGCGCTTCGGCTCCTGAGGTCGCGCAATCGACCTTCATGCCCATGCTGGTGAGGTAGGTCGACAGCACCTCGCTGACCACCGGATTGTCGTCCACCACCAGCATCCGATGTCCTTGTGCATCGAACGGGAAATCCGACTCCGCCGTGGAGCTGCGCTCTAGCCAGACGCTGAACCAGAACGTGCTTCCTTCGCCGGCACGGCTTTCCACTCCGATGCTCCCGTCCATCAGCTCGACCAGCCGTTTGCAGATCGCCAACCCAAGCCCCGTCCCCCCGTACTTGCGGGAACTCGAATCGTCCGCTTGCGAGAACACCTGGAACAGCTTCTGCTGCTGCGCTTCCGAGAGCCCTATCCCCGTGTCCGAGATGCGGAACCGGACCAACGAACGGTCCGGAAGTTCTTCCGCCAGATCCACCGAAAGCACCACGTTCCCCTTCTCGGTGAACTTGATGGCGTTTCCCACCAGGTTTGTCAGAATCTGTCCAAGCCGCAGGGAATCGCCTCGGAAATGCTCAGGAAGCGTGGGGGCCACCCGATGCAGGTATTCCAAGCGTTTCTCGCGCGCCTTGATCCGGTGCAGGTCCGCCACGCCCGCCAGCATCTCGCCCAGGGAGAACTCCTCATTCTCCAACGTCATCTTACCGGCCTCGATCTTTGAGAAGTCCAGGATCTCGTTGAGGATCTCCAGCAGCGCTGTCGCGGCATGATGGATCTTCTGCACGTAATCCCGCTGCTGCGGATCGAGGTCGGTCCGCATCGCGAGGTAGGCCATCCCGATCACCGCGTTCATGGGCGTGCGGATCTCGTGGCTCATGCTGGCCAGGAATGCCGACTTGCTCCTCGTGGCGTCCTCGGCCCGTTCGCGAGCAGCCTCCAGTTCCCGTTCCTTGGCCTTCAGTTCGCCGATCTCCATCAGCATGCCCAGGATTCCTCCCAAGGAGCCGTCGGCCTTGTGAAAGCACTTCAGCCACCCCATGAGCTCATGGACCTGTCCGTCAGCGAGCTTGGTACTGAGCTCGCTTTTGAAGGATATACCACTTTCCATGATGTTTCGATCGTCCCGCTCCCTTGAGGCTTTTTCACCAGGGCTCAGGTAAGGCAGCTCCATGACTGTCTTTCCCTGAATGGCCTCTCGCGAAGTTCCAAAGGCGCTCTCGTAGGCCCTATTGCACAGCAGGTAGCGCCCGTCGACATCCTTGAGGAAGATCGGATTGGGAATCGCATCCAACGTTTGCTCCAGCAGGGCCAGCTGGTCGGAGTTCTGTTGTCGCACCGCACGGATCTCGGTGATATCCTCCTTGATGGACACGAAGTGCGTGATCTCGCAGGCGTCCCAAAGCGGCGCCACCAACGCCGACTCCCAATAGTCGCGCCCGTCCTTGGAGCGGTTCAGAAACTCGCCCTTCCAACTGATCCCTGCCCGGATGCTGGGCCAGAGGTCCTTGAAATCGTCGAGATCCGCCGCAGGAGAGCGGAGCATGCGGGGATTCTGGCCGTCCAGTTCCTCCTTGGAATATCCACTGGTGATCTGGGCGTGAGGGTTGGCGTATTCGATGCGGCCTTCCCGATCGGTGATCAATACGGCAATGGGACTCTGTTCGATGATCAGGAAGAACCGTCGCAGCTGCGCCGTCTTCTCCTGGATTTCCTCCTCCAGGTTGGCGGTGGTGCGTTCCAAAATCCGGCGCATGCCTTCCTGCGCCTGCGACACCTGTTCAAGCTCCAGCCAGGGAGACTGCAGCTCGGGCTGCTGGCTGAAATCCAGCGCCCCGATTCGGTCCATCTGCGCCGCCAACTTCTCCAGCGGCTCCGTCAACAGCCTAGAAAGGAGATACACCAGCATGGCAGCGCCCACCAGGAGGGCCCCGGTAATGGCCAACAGCAATAGCGTGGCGCTGCGCTTGCCACTTTCGAAGTCGCTGCGCGGCACCAAGGTCAGCAAGGTCGCGTGATGTTCGCTCAACCGCAGCGCATTGGCGCGCACCATCCACTCCTCTCCTGCCGCCTCAAGTCGCAGGCTGGTGTCCAGCGCATCGCCGCGTCGGCACCGGGCGTAGGCCTTGACGATCACCTCGTCCTTCAGCGAGTCCACCGGCCGCATCAGCCAGTTGTCGCTGCTCCGCCCGCTGGGCAAAGTCAGGACCTTGCCATCGGGGCTGATCACCAAGGCAAAACCGTGCTTGCCGATGATCACATTCTGAGTGGTGGCAGCAAACCCCTTCAAGGCCACATGAAGCCCGACCACCACCCCTCTGCCGTCAGCTCCCCGGATCCACTGGGAAAGTGTCACCCCATAGTCTCCGACAAAAGCAAACCGGGTCGACCGCGTCCATGCCAACTTGCCTCCAGCCTGTCGGCCGGTGCGGAACCATTCCCTCGTGCGCGCGTCGTAGATCTCGCCCAGAGAATCTCCACGCCGTCCACCCGTCGCCTTGTCGACATTTGTCCAGCGGGACCTTTTCGAGGCGTTGGAAACCCATCCGATCTGCCATTTACCTTGGCTGTTCACAATCGTCCGGCTCATGCCGCTTTCCGACGCAAGCACCACGCCGGAGATCTGGGGATAGTGCTTGAGCGAGGCCAAGAACACCTCGTCCAGACGCTTCGGATGGGCTAAAATGTCGTGATCCCTGCGCAAATGATCCACTCCGACCCGCAATTGACGTTCAAGATCATTGATGATCTCCTGGCCTTGCCCTTGCAGGTACAGCGAGGTGTTCAGTGTCTCGCGCTCCAGCAGCTCGTTCGCGGACGGGACGATGATGAAATGGTAGACACCCAAGGAGCTCGCGATCACCGCCGCTCCCAGGACCACACCCAGGCGCAGGAAAAGCCAATGGCGCATGCGCACTTTGCGCGAAAGTACGACAGGATCTGAAGACATGGCTTGGCTCATGCCGACATGCTACCACGTCCAGCGGCCTGCCGTCCAATCCTGTCTCGCGAGATCAGGCCAAGCGTTTGCCCCAGAATTCCATCGGGGTGTCGCCTGCGCCGTAGCCCAGCGAGGCGTAGAGCGCCTGGGCAGCAGCATTGTCCCTGCGCACCTCGAGAGTGACGCGGCCCGCGCCCATCTTCCCGGCTTCCGCCTCGACCGCAGCGAACAGCGCCTTGGCCACGCCCTGCCGCCGCGCCTGCGGAACCACCACGAGATCGTGGATGTTCACCAGGGGCTTGGCCGAGAATGTGGAGAATCCCTCGAAGCACACCGCCATGCCCACCGCCTCATTTCCCTTCCAGGCTAGCAACACAAAGGATGCGGGGTGCCTCTCCAGGCCAGCGAGCAGGGCAGAGGTCTTGCGGCGGTCCCACGGCGAGTTCTCGCCCATCGGATCCTGATGGTACACGTCCAGCAGGTCGACCAGGGCCTTCACGTGGACGGGATTGGCGAAGTGGACGGGTTCGATGCGTAGGCTGGAAACGGTCATGGGTACAATCAACAAAACGCAGGGACCGCTAATTTGACAGAAATCGGGAAAATATCGACGCTCCGAGCAGTGCGGCGGTGCGGACTACAGCCGGTAGTTGAGGCCGACCCGCAGCTGCAGGGAATTCATGGGGAAGGTGAATCCCATGGTGCTCAAGGAGTCCGTCGCGGTGTTCCAGGAATCGCCCATGGAATAGGTGTGTTTGCCCGTCCGCTCCGTCTGCGGCGTCCAGCTGACAGCGCGGGCATCGAGTTCCACAAAGAAGGCCAGGTGCGGATTGGGGCGATACTCACCGCCGAAGGCGCCGTGGAACCCTAAGGCCACACCACCACTGTACTCCTCGACGGAGCTTGGATAGTATCCGGTCCCGGCATTCGTCCTGGTGGCCGACATGTCCAGCCCGAACACGGGGCCGAACTTGCCGTACGGTGCGAAGCGCCCTTCGCCCTTGAGGACCACCGAAGGCGTCAGGTAGATCCCGGAATGCTCCCAGCGGGTCTGCATGCTTGCCTTGGATGTGTCGGCCGACGTTCTATTGTCATCAGATCGGGAGTACTCGTCGCGGGCATACCCATTGAGAAGCTCGAGTTCCAACTCTCCGCCCAGAATGCCGTCGCCCAGGATGCCGACATGGGCCTCCAAGGCCAAGGCATGGGCACCCATGGATCCGTGGATCAGTTTCCCGCTCCAGATGCTCGCCGAGTCTCTGAACACGGATCGGGAATCGGATCCCAGGGCTTCCCCCGGCACATCAAAGGCGTAGCCTACGCCTGCACCCCAGTATGGATGCAACGCTGCGGAGGCGGGGACGACTGCGAAAATCAGGGAGAGAAGGAATGCGATCTTCATGAAATGGCCCGGAGGGAATGGTTGGCTGTCCAGAAGCCACAAATCTAGAACCATCCAATGCCGCATCCGAGAAAGGCACATTTGCCGGGAATTGTCAAAATGCGCCAGGGATGCCGCCCGCAGGGACGGGACCCCCGCGCAGCGGTGGCCCGGCAGGCAGCCCGCCCGGGCGCCCGGAATCAGCCGCAGCCGGTGCCGGGTTCGCGGACCTTGCCGCAGCCGCACTCGCCGCCCATGCCGTTGCGGCGGGCCTTGAGGATGGCCCAGTCGCCGGTCCAGGCCGCTTCCAGGCAGTCGTCGATCATGCCTTCCATCTCGAAGACCTCGACGCCCATGGTGGAGAGCGCCTCGCGGGGAGCCTTGCCCGCGGCCGCCGTGAGCACGGCGCGGCAGTCGGACAGGAGCTCGCTCAGGTCGCGCCAGCGCTCGGCGCCGCCGCCCATCTCGGGTGCAGGGCGTTCCTCCAGCAGCTCGAAGCCGTTGTCGGTGTGCGTGTACACCAGGAAGCGGTCGGCCACGCCCAGGTGCTGGTTCACGAGCACGCCTTCCTGGGTCGCCACGGCGAACCGATTCTTGTCGCGCACCTTCTTGGGCGCGCGGGTGGCGCAGGCGTCCAGGCATCCGGCCAGCTCCGAGGAGTTCCCTTCGCCCAAGAGGCCCACCGCATCGGCACGGCAGCGGCTGCAGTGGGTCATCTGCTTGATGTAGCGGCCCGACAGGGCGCGCAGCTCCATCATGCGCACGGCAGATGGCTCCTTGAGGTGCGCGAAGTTGGAGCCGGGAGCCGGAGTGATGGGGATACAGTTGTGGACGTTGGCGCCAAGGCCTGCGACCCACTTGGCCACCTCGACCACGTGGTGGTCGTTGACGCCGGGCATGGTGACAGTATTTGTCTTGACGGTCATGCCCATCTCGACCAGGGCGCGAATGCCCTCTTCCTGGCGGGCCAGAAGGACGCGTCCGGCCTCGGCACCTCGGTAGGTCTTCTTGCCGTCGCGGATCCAGGCGTAGATCTGGCCGGAGATGTCGGGGTCCACCGCGTTCACGGTGACGGTCACATGCGACACGCCGATGTCGGTGAGCATCTTGGCCTTCTCGTAGGTCAGCCCTAGGCCGTTGGTGCTCACGCACAAAAGCATCTCGGGGGCCACGTCTTTGATCAGGCGCAGGGCCTCGAAGGTCTCCTCGTTGGCCATCGGGTCGCCCGGGCCCGCGATGCCGACCACCGACAGGCGCGACTCGATCTTGAGGGCCTCCAGCACGTACTCGGCGGCCTGTTCGGGCGTGAGGACGCGGCTGGTGACGCCGGGCCGCGACTCGTTGGAGCAGTCGTACTTGCGGTGACAGAAATTGCACTGCACGTTGCACTTGGGCGCCACGGGCAGGTGGATGCGGCCGAACTTCCCGGCCATGGCCGGATTGAAGCAGGGGTGCTTGGAAAGGTCAGGGGTCGTCAGTGTCGCGTCCATCGTCGTTCTCCTTTGCTTACCAGTAACCGTATCCGACTTCGTTGTCGTCCTGCCGTGCCTCGATCAGGGCGTTCGCCACCTGGTCGAGCAGGCGCAGCGCACCCTCGTAACCGAGATGGAGGATGCGCTGGGATCCGAAGCGGTCGTGGACCGGGAACCCGACCCGGATCAGGGGAATGCCCCACTGGCGGCACAGGCGGTAGGCCTTGCTCGAGCCCAGCACCAGGTCAATGCCCTTGTCCTCGGCCTTGAGGGCGCCGGCCGCCTCCTCGAAGTCGCGGAAGTCTCCACCTTGGATGGTGCGCGGCGTGTTCTCGCGCAGCGAAGCGCAGACACGGGCGATCTCAGCGTCGAGCTTCTTGGACGTGCCTCCGGAGACCACCAGCACCACGTCGGCACCCATCTCGGTCAGGAAGGACACCAGACCGATGGCCAGGTCCTCGTCGGCCACCACGGCCACGCGCTTGGAGCGCAGCACCTTGTGGGCGTCGATGAAGGCGTCGACCAGACGGCCGCGGTCCAGTGCCAGTTCGGCGGGAGTCTCGCGTCCGGTGATCTCCTCCAGGCGAGCCAGGAAGGCATCGGTCTCGCGCAGGCCAATGGGCATGCCGGTGCGCCAGAGCTGCACCTCGTGGCGGTCTGCCAAAATCTGTCCAGCAGATCCCTTCTCGGCAAGCGTCCGTCCCAGCTCCAAGGTGGCGCGGGCGCCGGCCATCTTGCGGATGTCGGAAAGCTTGGTGCCGCCGGTGGGGATGGCCACGGCATCTTCCAGCACCGGGCCGTCCATGGTCTCGGAATAGTCGGGGAGGATGGTGACGGGCATGCCGTACATGCCGCACAGCTCGCGCAGGTGGCGCAGGTCGGCGGGGCTGACCATGCCGGGCAGGAGGTTGAAGCCCTCGTGAGGCATGTTGTCGTCGGCAAGCTGGGAAACCATCGCATTCACGGCGTCATGGAAACCGTCGATGTGAGTGCCGTTGAAGCTGGGAGTGCTGGCGTGGACCACCGGGGTGGTGCTTTCGCGGGCGAACTTGTGGAGGGCTGGGGAGAGGTCCTCGCCCTGCACTTCGGTGAGGCAGGTGGTGGCCAGGCCGATCATGCCTGCCTCGTACTTACCGGCGGCGTTGTGCAAGCCCGCGACCAGCGACGAGCCGCCGCCGTGCACGGCCTCGTTCTCGCCCAGCGAGGAGGAGGCGATGTCCACCGGTTCGCGGAAGTGGCCGATCAGGTAGCGACGGATGTAGGTGGCGCACCCCTGGCTGCCGTGCAGGTAGGGGACGGTTCCCTCGACGCCGCGGTACGCAAGACAGGCGCCCAGGGGGCGGCACACCTTGCAGGGATTGGCGGTGGACACGTAGTCCTTGGTTGCAGCCTTCATGCGATGGCCTTCCGATTCTTGCGCGGGGTGAAGAGCCAGACGGGCGAGGTCACGGTGTCGCGCACTTCGCGCGCGAAGTTCACCATGCCTTCGAAGCCCTCGAGGGCGAGCTTCCTCTCGTGGTTGTGGTCGACGAAGCCGATGCCCAGCTTGTGGGCCAAGGGTCGCTCCTTGACGCCGCCGACCAGCACGTCGACGTCGTTGTCCTTGAGGAAGGAGAGGAGTTCCAGCGGATTGCTGTCGTCCACGATCACGGTGCCTTGGTCAGCGATCTCGCGGATCTCGCGATACTCCTCGGAGGTGCCGCTCTGGCTTCCCACCAGCGAGACCTGCATGCCGATGTGGCGGAAGGCCTTGATCAGCGAGAATGCCTTGAAGGAGCCGCCCACGTAGATGGCAGCCTTCTTGCCCTCGCAATCCTTGCGAATCGACTTGATCTCGGGAAGGATGGCGCCCAGTTCGTTCTTGACGAGGTCGCGGGCCTTGGTCATCACGGCAAAGTCAATGTCCTGGAAGTGGCGGGCCACCGCGTAGAGCGATTCCGACATGTCCTCGACGCCGAAGTAGGAGGCTCGGATGAAGGGGATGCCGTACTTCTCCTTCATGGCGCGGGCCATGTCCATGGTCGATCCGGAGCACTGCACCACGTTCAAGGATGCACCGTGGGCGCGTTGGATGTCGGCCACGCGGCCGTCGCCAGTGATGTTCGCGACCACTGTCAGGCCCATGGCCTCGAAGTAGCGGCGGATGATCCAGATCTCGCCGGCGAGGTTGAAATCGCCCAGGATGTTGATGGAGAGCTTGGGGATGCCGGTGGTGTCGCCGGTTCCCACCAGCCGCATCATGGCCTTGCTGGCGGCCGAGTAACCGGCGCGCTTGTTGCCCTTGAAGCCTTCGGACTCGACCGGGATGACGGGAATGCCGTACTTGAGGGAGACGCGCTTGGCGGCGGCCTCGATGTTGTCGCCGATCAGTCCCGCGACGCAGGTGGCGTACAGGAAGGCGGCCTTCGGGCTGTGCTTCTCGATCAGCTCCGAGACGGCGCGCTCGAGCTTCTTCTCGGCGCCGAAGATGATGTCCTTCTCCTGAAGGTCGGTGGAGAAGGAGAGGCGGTGCAGCTCGGGACCCGAGGAGAGTGCTCCGCGGATGTCCCAGGTGTAGGCGGCGCAGCCGATGGGTCCGTGCACGAGGTGGATGGCGTCGGCGATCGGGTAGAGCACCACGCGGGCGCCGCAGAACACGCAGGCCCGCTGCGACACGGCGCCGGAGAGGCTGGCCTTGTCGCACTCGATGGTGTCCTTGCCGTCGCCCACGGTCAGCATCTGACCGCTGCGCTCCTTGAAGATGTTCATGCCGCCGTTGCTCATGCGCCGGCCCCATAGCTCGGTGCATTCCAGGGGCGATCTTCCAGGGCCTGGATCATGTCGGGGAGGCACGAGGTGGAGCAGGTGCCGCAGTCAGTGGGCGAGCAACCGCCCTTGACACCGGCAGAGGCGTCGTCGAACAGGCGGATGGGGCCGTTCATGGCCAACCAACGTCGAGTGGCAGCGTCCAGGGGCTTGCGGGTATCGGCATAAGTTTGCGAGTCTGACATACCTGGCCTCCTTGGATCTTCGATCTGATGGATTAGCAGATCTGGATTGAACCAACGCAAGCCCCGTACCAAACCGAAAAATCCGCTGTTCCCGCCCTATTCAAGGAACACTGAGCCCCTTTGTCAGTATTTGTCATTGACGTGTCGGGTGTCACTGTCTGTTGTCCGATGTACCCGCCGCGCAGGATGGCAAGAAACAGAAAACCCCGGCACCAAATTGCGGTACCGGGGCGATTGACAGGAACTGTCACCCAGACTCAGCCAATCTCAATCTTGCGCGGCCCCACCTCGGGCTTGAGGCTGAGCTTCACCTCCAGCACGCCGTTCTCGAAGCGCGCCGCGATGGCCTCGCGATCCACCGTCTTGGGCAGCGAGAAGGAGCGGCTGAAGTCGCCGTAGCCGCTTTCGGTGTAGCGGTAGCCCTTGGTGACCTCCGGAGCCTTGCGGTGCCCGGAGATGGTGAGCGCGTCGTCCTTGGTTTCGATCTTCACGTCCTCGCGGGCGACACCCGGCAGGTCCACCCGCAAAACGTAGGCACCGTCGATCTCGGCCACGTCGACGGTGGGCTTGAAGGCGGCGGTCCGGACCGAACGTTCCACGTCGGCGAAGAACTCGTCGAAGAGGTTGTGGGCGAGGGCGGCGTTGCGGGCGAAGGTCATGGTGTGCATGGTGGTTTCCTTTGTGTTGGGTTGGATTTCCGGCCTTACAGCCGTTGGCTCTTGCCCAACATGAATCCAACTTGCGTGCCAACCGTGCAGCATGGCAAAAAAGCCCATTCCATGCAGATCCTGCCGCCGGACTGTCCCAGGACGAATCGGATCCGCTGTTTCACCGGCTGCAGAACGAAACGACCCGCGACAGGATCTGTCACGGGTCGAGGGAAGGCACCGGTCGCGGAGGCCATTCCGCAGCCGTGTCGAGAATCAGGTCAAGACGTACTCCTCGGCGACCTTGCCCTCCTCCATGGCCTCGAGGATGGCGTCGATGGCTTCCTCGTCCACCTTGCCGTACCAGACGTTGTCGGGGTGCACGATCATCACGGGGCCGCGGTCGCAGGCCTTGAGGCAGGCGGTGGCGGAGACGGTGACGCCGTCCATGCCGCGGTCAGAGAGCTCGCTCTCGAGGTAACCCAGGAGGCTGTTGGCCCCCTTCTTCTTGCAGGCACCCTGGGCTTCGCCGCTCACGCGGAAGCTGGCGCACACGAAGATCTGCTTCTCGGGCTTTTCCATCGTCCATCCTTTCGTCGCGGCGCGCTGCGCCTACGTTGGTTTCACGCAAAAGGCCCCGCGGAGCGGAATCCGCACGCGAGGCCGGGTTTGAGGATCATGGAAGGAGGGCGTTTCCGGTGGATGCAGCCGCCGCGACGAGCCCGCCGAGGGCGACCAAGGCGTACTTGGCGTACGCCGCGGAAGCCCGAGGTGGGTCGGAGCAAGGATGCGCCGCCGGAACGTCCTCACATCTGGAGCTCGAACTTCTCTTCGGTGGAGTCGCGATCGATGCGGTCCATCAGGAGGCCGAGGATCTTCTCGAGCAGGTAGATGCCGCCCTTGTAGCCCACGGTGGGGAAGAACTGGTGGCCTTGGCGATCCAGGATGGGGAAGCCGTGGCGCAGGAAGGGGACGTCCTCGTCGCGGGCGATGTACTTGCCGTAGGTGTTGCCAATCAAGAGGTCCACAGGCTCGTTCTTGATCCACTGGTGGAGCAGGAACATGTCGCCGCCGACCTTGATGTTGGCCTCGGGGTTGATGCGCGTCAGCGTGTCGCGGATGTAGTTACCCTCGGTGCCGGTGACGATGTGCCGCACCTGCATGCCCAAGGTGCCGAGGAATTCGGTCAGACTGATGAGCTGGTCCGGATCGCCGAAGATGGCGACCTTCTTGCCCCACAAGTACTGCTCCATGTCGGAGATCATGTCCACGAGCTGTCCGCGCTCGTCGGTGACCTCGTCCGGGACTTCGATGCCCCAGGTGGTGCGCAGCGCGTCGACGAAGCGGTCCGTCGCGGCCAGGCCGATGGGCAGGTCCAGGCTGGTGACGGGCACGTCGTACTTGGCGTTGAGCTCCTCGGCGGCGGCGCCGGCGCCGGTCACGCCCAGGGAGAAGCCGTGCTTGGCGTCGCCTGCGGTCTGGATGTCCTCGATCTTGGCTCCACCCTTGGGGTAGAAGTTGTGCTTGCCGGTCATCGGGGTGTCGAAGACGCCCGCGGTGTCGGGGAACATGTTGAAGGGGATCCCCAGCTGTCCCAGGATGCGCTTGATCTCCTTCATGTCGGAGGGCTCGCACCAGCCCGGCAGGATCACGGCCTTATCGTTCTTCTCGCCGGTCTTCTTGACCAGGCGGGTGACCATGGCCTTGACCATGTTCGAGTAGCCGGTGACGTGGGTCCCGACGTAGGACGGGGTGTTGGCGTGGAAGACGATCTTGCCTTCCGGGACCTTGCCCTCGTCGGAGGCCTTCTTGGCGATCTGCGGGATGTCGTCGCCGATGGTCTCGGAGAGGCAGGTGGTGTGGACTGCGACGATCTGGGGGTCGTAGACCGCGAAGATCGTCTGGAGCGCGCCGAGCAGGTTGGCCTGACCGCCGAACACCGCAGTGCCTTCCGTGAAGGAAGACGTCGATGCCATGACGGGTTCCTTGTAGTGGCGGGTCAGGGTCGAACGGTGGTACGAGCAGCAGCCCTGCGAACCGTGCGAGTGCGGCAGGCACCCGTGGATGCCCAGGGAGGCGTACATCGCGCCGACGGGCTGGCAGGTCTTGGCGGGATTGATCACGAGCGCCTCGCGCTCCTTGATTTCGCCCTTGGGAGTGTGTCTGAGCAGAGCCATGGTGTTTCTCCTTGTGACAGATTTTGTCAAATTCTACGAGTCGGGCGAGATCGCGTTCCGTTCGCCCTGAGGAGCCGGACCCTGTCCGGCGTCTCGAAGGGCCGTCCATCCTTCGACAGGCTCAGGACGAACGGCCGGTGCGGACATTCTTACGCGGCGACAGCCTCTTCCTGCCAGGGAGCCGTGATCAGCTTCCAGACGGGGGTGTTGACGCGCATGTCGATGTCCTTGTAGAAGTTGATGGCGCCAGCGAATCCGTTGTACGGGCCGCCCACGTCGTAGTTGTGCAGCTGCTTGCAGGAGACGCCCATCTTCTGGATGATGTACTTCTCCTTGATGCCCGCGCAGAACACGTCCGGCTTCCACTTCTCGATCAGCTTCTCGGTCTCGTAGGAGGAGATGTCGTCGATGACTAGGGAGTCCTTGTCCATCTCGGGCATCATGCCCTCGTAGTCGGAGAACTTGTAACCCTTGCCCACCAGGCGCTCCTTGGCCTCGGCCAGCTCCGGGCGGAACTTGGCCTCGTCCTTGTCCACATGGATCTCTTCGATGTTGCGGGAGTCGGCATCGACCTTGATGGTCGGCAGGACCTTGCGGCCCTCGTAGTCGTCGCGGTGGGCGAACTCGTAGCCGGCGGCCAGGACCTTCATCTCCAGCTCCCGGAAGAGCTCCTGGTAGTGGTGGGCGCGGCTTCCGCCGACGAACAGCATCGCCGTCTTGCCCTTGGTGCGGGCCGCGTGCTTCTTGCGGGCGACCTCGACCTTGGCCATCTCCTCTGCGATCACGGCCTCGGTGCGAGCGATCAGCTCGGCGTCCTCGAAGTACTCGGCCATCTTGCGCAGGGTCTTGGCGGTGGCGCCGGCGCCCACGAAGTTCACCTTGATCCAGGGGATGCCGTACTTGACTTCCATCATCTCGGCCACGTAGTTGATCGAGCGGTGGCACATGACGGTGTTGAGGTCGGCGGTCTGGGCGTTGGCGAACTGTCCGTAGGTGGAGTTGCCCGAGAAGGTCGCGACCAGTTCGAAGCCGCAGCGCTTGAGGAGGTCCTCGATGACGAACGCGTCGCCACCGATGTTGTACTCGCCCAGCAGGTTGATGCGGAAGCTCTTCTGTCCCTTGACCTCGTCGTCCAGGCCGACGATGTGGCGGAACACCTGGTTGTTGGCGATGTGGTGGCCCGCAGACTGCGAGACGCCCTTGTAGCCTTCGCAGGAGAAGCCGAAGATATTGATGCCCAACTTCTCCTTCATGCGGCGCGCCACGGCGTGCACGTCGTCGCCGATCAGGCCCACCGGACAGGTGCTGAACACCGAGATGGCCTTGGGGTGGAACAGGTCGTAGGCTTCCTGGATGGCGGCCTCGAGCTTCTTTTCGCCACCGAAGACGATGTGCTCGTCCTTCAGGTCGGTGGAGAAGCTGTAGGGGATGAAGTTCTCCTCACCCTCGGGGGCATGGGTCTGGTTGCGGCGGGTGAGCCACGAGTAGAAGCCGCAGCCGATGGGGCCGTGGGTGATGTTGACCAGGTCCCGGGTGGGACCGAGGATCACGCCCTTGCAGCCGGCGTAGGTGCAGCCGCGCTGGGTGATGATGCCCGGCGTGGTGCGGGCGTTGGCCAGGATCTCCGGGACGTTGTTCTCGGCATCCACGTCGTTCTGCACCATCTGGTTGGCGCGCTTCTTGGCGATCTTGCTGGGGTACTTGGCCACCAGCTCCTCTTTGAGCTGCCCTGCATCGGGCTTGGTCTCGATCATCTTTGCTCCTTGCGAACGTGTGAGGCCCGATGGGGCGGATTGCTGCTTGGCCATGGGCCGGACGTTCCGGGCATGGCAGATCCCTTTGCCTAAGCGCTGGCGCCCGGGCGTCCTGCGGGACATTGGACAATTTCCGTCAAAATTCCCGGCCTTCCGCAGAGGTCCCTCCCCGTCGGCGGGGAGGGCAAGCGGAGGACGGCGCGATGCGGATCAGGCGGCCAGGCCGAATTCCATCAGGATGGACTCGAGCTCTTCGATCTCGAGGGGCTTGGGGATCACGAACATCTGGTTCTGGTCGATCTTGCGGGCCAGGGTGCGGTACTCGTCGGCCTGCTCGGCCTTCGGGTTCCAGTCGATCACGGTCTTCTTGTTGATCTCGGCGCGCTGCACGTCGTTGTGACGGGGCACGAAGTGGATCATCTGGGTGCCGAGCTTGGCGGCCAGGGCCTCAATCAGCTCGTCTTCGCGGTCGGTCTTGCGGCTGTTGCAGATGAGGCCGCCCAAGCGGACGCCACCGGCTTCGGCGAACTTGACGATGCCCTTGCAGATGTTGTTGGCGGCGTACATGGCCATCATTTCGCCCGAACAGACGATGTAGATCTCCTGCGCCTTGCCTTCGCGGATGGGCATGGCGAATCCGCCGCACACCACGTCGCCCAGCACGTCGTAGAAGGTGTAGTCGAGCTTCTGGCTTTCCTCGTAGGCACCCAGCTGCTCAAGCAGGTTGATCGAGGTGATGATGCCGCGACCGGCGCAGCCGACGCCCGGCTCCGGACCGCCCGACTCGGTGCACAGGGAGCCCAGGAATCCGGGCTTGAGGATGTCGTCGAGCTCGACGTCTTCGCCTTCCTCGCGAAGGGTATCAAGAACGGTCTTCTGAGCGAGGCCACCCAGCAGCAGACGGGTGGAGTCGGCCTTGGGGTCGCAACCGACGACCATGACCTTCTTGCCCATCTCGGCCAGAGCCGCGACGGTGTTCTGAGTAGTGGTGCTCTTGCCGATGCCACCCTTACCGTAAATAGCGATCTTGCGCATCCTCGACCTCCTGCTTCCGACGCAACCCGCGTCGTCTTCGGTTCATGGATAGATCAAAGGCCGTGCCAATCCTCTACATCCGGCTCTTTTACTTGATGGATCTTGATTTCCCTTAATTGTCCCCGTTTCCGGCGCTGACAAACGACAGAATCGTGACAGATTTTGACAAACAGCGTTTTTGTCCAGTTTGGGTCGAATGTAACGGATGCGATCATCGATTATTTGGGTGCCATCTCCGGCCCTGCTCGCCCATGCGGGCTCATCGGGCCTCCTCGGCTTCGGCTCCGCTCAGCCTGCGGGGTCCCGCCGCTGCGCGCGACGGTCCGGGGCACGAAAAAGCCCTCCGTCCCGGCAATCGGAACGGAGGGCGCATCTCCCCAACGGATCGGGTCAGTTCACGAGATCCAGGGCTTGCCCATCGGCAGGACCTCGCGGCCGGCCACGTCGGCCAGCACGATGCCGGCCATCATGTACCAGGCGGCCAGGCCACACAGGATGAGGTCCAGGGCGGCGGCCACGTGGAAGGCCGGGCTCACGAACTTGGAGAGCACCAGCAGGACAAAGCCGATCTCGAGCAAGGTGAAGGTCGTGGCCATGGCGGCGTGGACGCGGAAGGAAGCCACCAGCAAGATGGCCGAGAACAGCGTCCAACCCAGGAGGAAGAATCCCATGTCGGTGGCGCTGAACTTGAAGAAGTTGTACTCGCCCCCGACAAAGATGCCGGCCATGCACAGCCAGAAGGCGCCGTACGAAGTGAAGGCGCAATAGCCGAAGTTGTTGCCGTTGCCCTTTTCCTGAAGCCCGGCGACCAGCTGCGCGCCGCCTCCGAAAATCAGACCCAACCAGACCACCGGTCCCAGGCCGCACAATCCCAGGTTGTGGAATTGAAGCATCAGGGTGGTCAGACCGAAGCCCGCCAGACCAATGACTGCGGGATTGCCTTGCTTGCCATGACTCATGAGATCTCTGCTCCTATCGAAAAGAAGAAAGAAATCAAGGTATATCCGATATTCCTCAATTCAACCCTGTGCAAAACGCCTCAGGCGCTTTCCCGACAAGGCAGGTGCTCAACGCGCCAGAGAGTCCGCCTGCGCCGCCAAAGCCCGTTCGCCACGGGCGCGCAGCCATCCCGAGATCGTGCGCAACCCCGCTTTGGCCGATCCGTCTCCCAGCTGCAGCGCCTTCGCATAGCCCTGCACGGCCTCCGCTCCGTTTCCCGCCCGCGCACTGGCCTGCCCGAAGGCCTTCCAAAGCACCGGGGAATCGGGGACGTTTTCCAGTGCCTGACGCAGCACCACCACCGCTTCTGCGTCGCGGCGCCGCAGTTGCGACAGGCGCGCCAGCCGCAGCCAGGTCTGGAGCGAACGCGGCGCCACCAGCAAGGCGTCCTGGTAGCAGCTTTCGGCCCGCGACCAGCTTTGGGCACTTTCGTAGAGCCCGCCCAGCGAGAGCACCAGACGCCCCGTGGTGTCCGCCGTGGCCAGGAAGCGGAACGCGTCCAAGGCCACGATGGCAAGGCCCGTGTCCCCGGCCGTGAGCCGTGCGCGCGCCAAGCCCAGGTGCGCCGCCGCCGAACTCGAATCCACCCCCTTCGCCCGCGCGAACCACTCCGCCGATTCGGCCGGATGGCCGGCCTCCAGCGAGATCTCCCCCAAGCGATTGGCCGGAGACGGATCGGTGGAATCCACGTCCCACAGGATGCGCCAGTGCCTGGCGGCTTCTCCCCAATCGCGATTCTCCTCGGCCAGGATGGCCAGGTTCTGCCGTGCCCGCTTGAAGCGCGGCGCCCATTCCAGCGCCCGCAGCCAGGCCGCCGCCGCCTCGCCGGTCTTCTTGAGCTGCGCCTGGCAGTTGCCGTAGTTGAACCAGGACACCGCCGGATCGATGCCCTTGCGAGCAGCTTGCCGATACAGCTCTCCCGAGCCCGTCCAGTCGCCCTTCTCGTACAGAACACCTGCCTTGTCCAGCAATGCCTGCGACACCGAATCGCGAACCATCTCGGCCGGTGCGACGGCAACGAGCAGCAGCAACAACAGGACAAGCAACGCCCTCATGCGTTCCTCGGCATGGCTCCGCACAGGATCCGCCCCCACAGCCGGAACCACATGCGCGCAAACCGGTACGTGTCCCGCCACGGACGAATGTGGCTGCCCGCGTCGGTGTAGATGGTGGGAATATCCACCTTGGCCACGCGCCAGCCGCGACGCGCGATCCGCACCAGCGTCTCGCTCTCCCACTCGAAGCGTCCCTGCTTGGGAATGTCCCGATGCAGCAGGGCTTCCAGCCGATACATCCGGTAGCCGCATTGGCTGTCGAACAGCCGCGTCCCCGCCTGGAGCCCCAGCAAAAATGTGGTGAGCCGGTTGGAGCACACCCGAGGCCACGGCATCTGCGGCACGGCCAAGGTCCGCGCCCCGATCACCACGCCAACCGCATCACTTTCGGCCGCACGCAGGAAATCACGAGCCTGTTCGGGTGGATGCTGACCATCGGCATCCAGACAAAGTACGTGGGTGAAGCCGTCGCGATGCGCCGCGACAGAACCTGTCACCAAGGCAGTCCCTTTGCCCGCGTTCGCCCCGTGCACCAGCAGCTTGACGCCGAACGGCGCCACCGCCTGGGCCGTATCGTCTTCCGAGCCGTCGTCCACCACGTAGATCGCTTCGGGCGGGAACTCCCGGCACAGCCGCTCCAGCAGCGTCGGGAGCGTCCCTGCGGCCCGATACGACGGAACCACCGCCGCCACCTTCATTCGCGAGCCAACCAGGCTTTCGCAACCGCCCCGGCCCGCAGGTCGTCCAGGCTGGGAAGCGCTTCGCGGGACACCGCCCCGGCCAAACCCTCCAGATGGGCATTCCCGGTCACCAGATGCAGGAGCACCGCCAACCGCGCGCGATTGGCTGGCAGCCAACCCAGGCGCGATCCCATAGCGCACAGTTCCAGGCGTCGCAGCATCTCGGAGCGCGTCATCAGGCGGCTGGCCGCCAGCAGCGCCTCGGCTCGGGCCACGCCGTCGCGCAGCTCCAGTTCCTGCTGCTGCGTCAAGTCGTCCAGGGCCCGGTGTTCCTCGGCCACCAACCGTCCGACTAGCTCTTCCAGACGCGCCGCCAGCTCCGCTTCCGTGATTCCCAACGACATGCGGTTAGCCACCGCAAGCAGAGCGGTGTCGGCATCGCTGTCGAGCACCGGCTGCAGCAGGAATCCCATGGCTTCCAGCGCATTTCGGGTGCTTTCGATCCGACGCGTCCATCGCAAGGCCGGCAGGAACAACAGCACGCCCGCCTGCAGGCCGCTTCCCAGCGCGGAAGGACTCCAGGTCTTCCAGCCCCAGCGGGCATCGCGGGCCAGCGTCAAGTGGTCACGCAGCGTCTCTTCCCAATCCGAGAGGTCTTCCAGGCAGCCCAGCAGATCGCATCCGGTGCGCTGCGACCACAACCGCAGATGGTCCTCGTCGTTGAGCAGCATTCCCCGCGCCCCCGAAACCTCCTGGTAGGCCGCCCAGCTGGCACCGCTGCGAAGCCGCAGAGGCTGGGGCAATTCCAAACGCTCCACCAGAAGCGACAGCGTCTCCTGGCGGCAGGAGGAATCGGCCACCAGCTCCAGATCCGGAAAGTGCTGACTCCGAAAAGCCTCGAGCTCAAGGTAGGTCTGTTCCTGCCCGGCAAGCGTGTCGGTCTCCCAGAACGGATGGCCTTCCAGGTTGCGCGCCAAACGCACCCGGCTAGCCAGCACGAGCCCTTCCTCCGGAGCCTGCCGGATCCGCTCCATCAACGCATCGGGGATCATGACTCGTCCGCAAGCAAGGTGCGCAAACGCCCCGCCTCTTCGTAATCTTCCCGGGCGATGGCAGCATCCTGGCGCCGCACCCACTCCTGACGACGATGGGACCGCACCTGCTCGCGCAGGTTCATCGGCTCGGGCTGCACATCCCCCCCCCGGTGGTGATGCCGCAGCATCGGGACCAACAGACTCCGGAAGGCATCGTAGCAAGCCGGACAGCCCAGGTGTTCCTCGCGCAGGAAGCGCGACCAGGTGAAACCGCAGGCAGAGCAGTCCTTCTCGTTCAGCAAGGCGTGAGGACTCCGTCCCACATGCGCAGGCGGCGGTGCGCCCGCGAAGCCAGCTCCATGTCATGGGTCGCGATCACGAAGGCCTGGCCGCGCTTGTCGGCCAGCTCCGCCAGCAGGTCGTACATGCATTCGGCACTGGCGGGATCGAGGTTGCCCGTGGGCTCGTCGGCCAGCACAACCGATGGCGCGTTGCAGAGCGCTCTTGCCAACGCAACGCGCTGACGCTCGCCGCCGGAAAGCTCGTTGGGGCGATGGCCCATGCGCTCGGCCAAGCCCACCTCGGCAAGCAGCTCGCGGGCCCGTTCGTTGGCTTCCCTGCGGGACTTGCCGGCAATGAACCACGGAAAGGCCACGTTTTCCTGCGCCGAGAAATCCGGCAGCAGGTGGTGGAACTGGAACACGAAACCCAAGTGCTGCGAGCGCAGGCGCGAAAGCCCTTCGTCGCCAAGACTGAGCGTGTCTTGCCCTCCGATGCGCAGCGTGCCCGAATCGGGGCGATCCAGCGTCCCCAGGATCTGCAGGAGCGTGCTCTTGCCCGAGCCGCTCACGCCCAAAAGCGCGACCACCTCGCCCGGCACGACCGTCAGGTCCACCCCCTTGAGGATCGACAATTCCTGTCCGGTCTCCCGGAAGTTCTTGGTGAGGGACGAGGCTTCCAGGACCGCTTGCATCATGCGTCCAAAGGTAGTCGTCTGCCCGAGCTGCGCGGCATCAGAAGCACCAGCCCAAATCCAACCGTCCCAGTTTCTCCACCGAGGCCGGCTGCATGATCACGATCCCGGACCCGATCGAGACCGGATCCGACAGCTTGAAGCTGCGCGACTCATAGGAAAGCTCCATGCGGGCCCCAGCGACGTGTTCCACCCGCAAACCGATCCGCACCCCCATGTTCGCCTTGGGCTTGACCTTGAGCGAACTGGAACTGCCCCCGAGCCAATCAATGGTCTCCTCGGAGGAGCTGGGGATCAGCGCAACGAAGCTGGATCCGACCAGCCATTCGCGATTGCGCCATCCCGGCCCGCCACCCAGCTCGAACCAAGTCAAATCCCAGGTTTCATTGTAGCCGTGGCTCCTCGATGTGGTGTAGTCCACCTTGCGCAACAACGAACGCGAGCTCACGCCAACCAGCTCCTCGACAAACAGGCTCCGGGTAACTCCCATCCGGCCGCGCTCTCGGAGATCAAATTGCCATCCCTGGTATCCCGTCGAGCTCGTGTAATCGGTGGTCTTCTGCCGGTACACCAGAAACGACGTGTCGTAGGTCCCGGCCACATAGTGATAATACTGCGTTGGTTCAACGGGAACCAGCTCCCTGGAGCCCTGGATCCCGCCATCGTACCCGATGGCACCTAGCGTGGTGGAAAATCTCGACTCGATGGAGAGATCCGGATCGAACCGGTACGACAGGCCGACCCCGAAGCGCCAGCGCAGGCCTTCCTCGGTCACGAAGCGCTTGTCAGGTCCGGTCCCGACCGAACCCGTATCTATGACACCGCTATTGTTCATGAAGCGGATGTAATACGGCTCGGCGCTGGTCTCGTGCCAGTGGACGAATTCCGACCCCGCACCCACGTCGAAAAACCACCCCGTCTGCGAGGACGAGGCGGTGTCGGGCAATGCCTTCGCCGGGGGAGCGAAGGCCAGGAGGATCAAGCCAAGGCGGAGAAGCGGGAGCATAAGATTCCGTGTGCCACCGCGACATTGAGGGACTCGACTTCGTCGGCCATGCTGATGCGCAACTTGAGGTCACACTGGTCAAGCAGGTTCTGCTCGGTGCCGCGCCCTTCGTTGCCGATCAGGAACGCCACCTTGCCTTCGATGTGCCCCGGACGGGCATTGAGCTTGTGGGCCAGCGACTCGATGGTCTCCTTGCCGTGCGGCGAGGTGCCCACCACCACGAAGCCCTTGGAGCGCAAGAACTCCAGCATGCTGCTCAGGTTGTGGCCGCTCTCGAAGGGAACGGAGGCCACCAGGCCGGCGGAACCGCGCGCCACGCGGGGATTCCAGGCGTCCACGGTGCCCTTGCCCAGGATCAGGGCATCGAACCCGAAGGCTGCGCTGGTGCGGAAGATGCCGCCCAAGTTGCCGGGATCCTGCACGCCATCCACCAGCGTGACGCGACGAGCGGTGTCCCAGTTCACGCGCAGCGCACGGGCGGCGGCCACGGCCAAGAGACCTTGCGAGGTCTTGGTGTGGGAAAGGGCCGCCATCTGGTCTTCGGTGATGGTGCGCAGCGGGGTGCGGTCGCGCCCGGCACCCAGGAGCTCGCGCTTCCATTGGACGCCTTCCACCTCGTACACGGCGACCACGTTCTCGCGGGCGTTCTGCAGGATGGTCTCCACGGCGCGCACACCTTCCACGGTGTACTGGCTCTCGCGCTCGCGCATCTTGTCGTGCTTGAGGGCTGCCACGCCGCGCAGCTCGGCGTCGAGCTCCACCACGGCACCATCAGTGGTCTCCACCTTGCGGGCACCGGCACGGGACTCCGGGCGTCGGCTCCAGCGGGGATTGTTCCCGCCGCGGTCGTCGCCGCCGCGTCCGAAGCCGCCTCCGAAGTTCCCGCCGCCGTAATTGCCACCGTTCATACCAATGCCCCCAGAATTTGACAGATCTTGTCAGTAATGGAGTCGGCATCCAGGCCGAGCTCCGCAAACAGCCTCTTGTTGTCGCCGTGTGTCACGAACGCATCGGCAGGATGCCCCAGCACCAGGAAGCGCGGCGTGCGTCCCAGGTCTGCAGCCATTTCCAGGACTCCGCTGCCGTATCCACCCTGCTTCACGCCGTCTTCCAGCGTGACCACCAGATCATGGCTCAAGAGGATCGCATCGTAGTGCGAAGGCGAAAGCGGCTTGGCAAAGCGCGCGTTCACAAGCGTCGCCTCGTGCCCAAGCCCCTTGAGCCTATCGGCCACACCTTCCAATACTCCGACCATGTTGCCGATGCCCAGCAAGGCCACCTTGCGACCTTGGCGCAGGACCTCCGGCACCCCCAGTTCCAGGAGCTTCGGCTCGCCCGATACGGCCGCACCGTTGCCGGCCCCACGGGGATAGCGGATGCTCACCGGACCGTCCTTGTGGTCGTAGGCCGTCCAGAGCATGTCTCGCAGCTCCGTCTCGTTGCTGGGTGCCATGACCACCATTCCCTGGATGGAGCGCATGTAGGCCAGGTCCAGGACACCGTGGTGCGTGGGGCCGTCGGCACCCACCAAGCCGGAGCGGTCCAGGCAGAAGATCACCGGCAGGTGCTGGATGGCCACGTCGTGGACCACCTGATCGTAGGCGCGCTGCAGGAAGGTGCTGTAGATGGCCACCACCGGGCGGAAGCCTTCGCAGGCCATGCCGGCGGCAAATGTCACGCCGTGCTGCTCGGCGATACCCACGTCGTAGACCCGCGTCGGGAAGCGCTTTTCCACGATGCTGATGCCGGTCCCCGAAGGCATGGCCGCCGTGAGGGCCACCACGTCGGAGTGCTGTTCCATGAGCGCGACCAGCGAATCGCCGAAGATCTGGGTGTAGGTGGGCCGGGCATCCGGAGTCGGGATGACTTTTCCCGTCTCCTTGTCGAAAGCGCCCAAGCCATGCCACTTGCCCGTGCCGTCGTTCTCGGCCGGCTCGTAGCCCTTGCCCTTCTGGGTGACCACGTGCAGGAGCTTGGGGCCGGAGATCTTCTTGAGGCGCTCGAACACCTCCACCAATGCGGGCAGGTCGTGCCCGTCCACCGGACCGAAGTACTGGATGCCCAGGTTCTCGAAGTAGGAAGCCGGCAGGATCGCACCCTTGAGGGCATCCTCCAGCTTGCCGATGGCCGCCCGCGCCCCTTGTGCCAAGCCCTTGCCCAGCTTGTCCAGGCGCCCGAGCGAATCCCACACGTCGCCGCGCAGCTTGAGCCAGCGGGGATCGGTGATGAGCCGGTTCAGATGCTTGGGCAAAGCGCCCACGTTCTGGGAGATCGACATCTTGTTGTCGTTGAGGATGACCGTGAAGTCCTCGTTGCGAGCCCCGGCGTTGTTCAAGGCTTCAAAGGCCATGCCGCCCGTGAGCGAACCGTCCCCGATGACCGCGAACACCTGGTTCTTCGCACCCTTGGCGTCGCGCGCCACGGCAAGCCCCAAAGCCGCCGAGATCGAAGTGCTGGCGTGCCCGGCTCCGAACACATCGAAAGGGGATTCCTCCCGCTTGAGGAATCCGGAAAGACCACCGTGCTGCCGGATGGAAGCAAAGGCGTCGCGCCGACCAGTGAGGATCTTGTGGGCATAGGCCTGGTGCCCGACATCCCACACGATGTGATCGTCCGGTTGTCGGCTGGTCTTGAAGAGCGCCAACGTCAGCTCGATGGTTCCCATGTTGGGCGACAGATGGCCGCCAACCTTGGACACGTGCGTGACGATGAACTCGCGCAGTTCTTGCGCCAGCTGCCTCAATTGAGTGATATCCAGCGCCCGGACGTCGTCAGGAGAGTTGACACGGTCCAGGAGCCTTGTTTGAACAAGCTCCATTTGCAAAGATCCCTTTCGGGGACAAGCTAGAAAAGCCCACGCCCTCCGTAACCTGTACATACACAAACGGTTGCAAGCTCGCCATTTGTCTCATCCGCCGCAAAATCGATGCAAACGATCAGAATGATCGAATTGGAGAAAACATAATTTTTCCATAAAAAGGGATTGACTTGCCTCTATTTCTGCTTACTTTTGTTGACAGGTTGATCGCCGTTTTGCGCGGGGAATTGGCGGCGACAACCTTCGGCGACAGACTTCGGTCTGTCGCCCTTTTTTTTGTTCCTTTTGCGGAACACTCGAATCAAGGAGAGCGCATGGCTTGGGGAATTGGTGCCGGCATCGGCGTGGCGGGAAACTTCGCCGGACACCTAGAGCAAGCGCGTGAAGCCGGAGACTTCCGCAACGTGCAAGCCGAGCAAGGAGCTCCGAAGGGGATCTTCCCGTTCTGGATGCCGGGACTGCCAGGATCGTTCCTTTCCACCGACCCTCTCTCTGATCACGTCCTGCGCCTGCCGAACCTCACCGAGACGGCCCAGATCGAACCCGAAGTGGCCTTGGTCTGCGAACTGGACTGGCTGGGTGACGAAATCGACTCCATCACCCCGCGCTTCGCCGCCGCCTTCGACGACTGTTCCCTGCGCCGCGAAGGCGCCCCCAAGATCAGCGTCAAGAAGAATTGGGGCCCTGGCAGCAAGGGCATGGCTGCCAAGTGGATTCCCTTGGACGGCTTCGGCAAGGGCCACTGTCTCGACAGTTACCGTCTTGCGTGCTTCTTGCATCGCGACAATGAACTCATCAGCTACGGCATCGACAGCCCCGTGGCCGGCTACAGTTATTTCCATCACAAGCTGATGGACTGGGTCACCGCCAAGCTGGCCACCCAGCGCGACCAAGGCCCGCTGGAAGACATCGGCGGCATGTTGCGCGCCATCGGCAAACCCCAGAAGATCGTGATCACCATCGGCGCCACGCTCTACACCGAATTCGGCGAGAGTGGCTGGCTGCGGCCAGGCGACCGAACGGCCGTGTGCCTCTACCGCCCGGAAGACGGCACGGCTCAGGAACTGGTCACCAAGGCTTTGGCCGGCCAAGAAACCCCGGCCTCCATCCTGATCCGCGACGTCAGACTCTGATCTTAGCCATCCAGAATCAGAGCCAAGCCCTCATCCCGCCTCGGGACGAGGGCTTTTTTGTGGTACCTTTGCCCAGATGACCGGCTCCCAGGCAGCATCCTTCGCAATGGCCGCCGGCGTCCTCACCGTCCTGCCGGGACCCGACTCCCTACTGATCCTGCGCACCACCCTGGTTCAAGGACGCCGCGACGCATTCCTGACCGCCATCGGGATCTGTTCCGGCCTCTTCGTGCACGCCTGCGTGTCGGCCATTGGCATCGCTGCCCTACTGGCCCACAGCGCCAGGGCATTCGCCCTCTTCCAGGCCCTGGGTGCCGCTTACCTGGGATTTCTGGGATTGCGCTCGCTGCGCACAGCCTTCGCTTCCGACCTCCCCCCACTTGAGATCGCCGCAGCCACCTCAGCAATCGAGACCAGCCCCCCGCGACTCCTGCTGACCGGATTCCTGTGCAACGTGCTCAATCCCAAGGCCATGCTTTTCTATGCGGCACTTCTACCGCAGTTTCTACGCCCAACCGATCCCGTCTTCGTCACTTCGCTACTGCTGACCTCGATCCACTGGTTGGAAGGCATGACTTGGCTCACATTTCTGACCATCTCCCTGAGCAAGATCCGCAGCCGACTCCTGAACCCGCGCACCCTGCGCATCCTGGAAGGCACCACAGGAACCTTGCTGTGCGCCATCGCCGCAAAGATGATTTTTGAACATTTAAACTGAGGCGGCAGCAACATCCAGCCAAATCGCGCACCCTTTGGTACCTATTGACGGTCATCACAAGTGCAAGCGAGGCAACGATGGACCCACGTCAACCGTACGGCATTCAAACCCGGGCTGTCCACGCCGGAGAATCTCCCGATCCGACCACCGGGGCATCCTCCCCCAATCTCGTGATGTCCTCGACCTTCGTGACCGATCCCGACGTCTCCTTCTCGGCCGAGGACTTCGGCGAGGCCACACCCTTTGTCTACACCCGCTGGGCCAATCCCACCGTGGCCCAGCTGGAGCGGAAGCTGGCCGCCCTGGAGGAGGCACCAGCCGCCTTGGCTTTCGCCAGCGGCATGGCTGCCGTCTCGGGTCTCTTTTTTCAGTCCCTGAGCGCCGGCGACCACCTGATCATGAGCGACATCGCCTACGCGGGCGCCTCGGAACTAGCCAACGATCTGCTCCCCAAGTTCGGGATCGAGGTGAGCCGCATCAACCTCTCCGACCTCGAGTCCGTCGCGGCGGCCTTCCGCCCCCGTACCCGCATGGTCTACGCCGAGACTCCCGCCAACCCGATCCTGCGCCTGTCCGACATCCGGGCCTTGGCCGAGCTTTCCCACGCCCATGGGGCCAAGCTCGCCGTCGACGCGACCTTCGCCACCCCCATCGCCACCCGCCCGCTGGAGCTGGGGGCCGATTTCGTCGTCCACTCCCTCTCGAAGTACCTGGGCGGCCACGGGGACGCCCTGGGCGGCGCGGTGCTCGGGGACGCCGCATCCATCGCCGCGCTGCGCCAGCAGGTGGGCATCCACGCAGGTGGAACATTGAGCCCCTTCAACGCCTGGCTCATCCTGCGCGGCCTGGCGACCCTTCCGCTGCGCATGCGGGTCCATGCCGAAAATGCCCTGGAGGTTGCCCGATTCCTGGAGAACCACCCGAAGGTCCTGCGCGTGATCTACCCCGGCTTGGCCTCTCATCCGCAGTACGAGTTGGCCCGAACCCAGATGCGCAACTTCTCGGGCATGCTCACCTTCCAGGTGCGCGACGGTGCCGCGGCGGCCCGGAGGCTCGCCCACCGTCTCCAGGTCGTCCACTACGCCGTCTCGCTGGGCCACCAGCGCAGCCTGGTCTTCCACCTGCCCACCGACGACCTGCTGCGCACCTCGTTCCACCTGACCCCAAAGCAGGAAGCCGCCTACCGCGTCTTCGCGGGCGACGGGATCTTCCGCTTCTCGGCGGGACTGGAAGACGCCTGCGACCTGATCGCCGACCTGGAGCGGGCGCTGAGCTGAGGCCTTTTAGATCCCCCTGCGACCTCAATCCAGCATTGTTGGCCTCGCCGGGGCGCCTCCCCGCGATCCGCTGACAATTTCTGTCACCGGATCGCGGGGACCGGGCTGCCTGCCAAGCCTCCTCGCCGCCTACGGCCCTCGGGACGATGGGCGGCTGCGGGGTCTTGGGCCTATCGGCCGGCATCCCTGGCGCAAGCTTGATCGCAGTCTCCGTCAGGGAAGCCGCTTCCCGTACTCTGCCTCGAACTTATTGAATCGTGTGAGCAGTATATTTTTCTGTGCAAGCTTCGCATTACTGCTCAGGAATGAGCACTCTATGGAGTTGAAAACGATCGCCTTGATTTCCTCGTAGGAGAGGCCATAGCGGCTGGCCAGCAGGACATATTCGGAACTCAGGTTGTTGCGGGACACGCCCGGATCGTCGGTCGAAAGGACCAAAGGAACCCCGGCACTGCGATACAGTTCGATCGGATGCGATGCTCCAGAAACCCCCAGGATAAACTCGTTGCTGGTCAAGTTGATCTCGACACACGTCCACCTCGCTCTCATGTTGTAGAGGAGAGAATGTGGTGTTCGTTCATATGGTAGATCCACACCATGGCCAATGCGCTTTGCTCCGGACACTAGTACCGCATCACTGATGTGATGGCTCAGGTCCTCCGGCTTGACCATTCCCAGCGCAAGCTCTCCCGCGTGCATGGCGATGTTGACATTGCGATATTTCGCCTTCAGGAATCGGAACATCCGCACATGGAGCCATTCGTCCCGCATCGCGACGTAATCGTTCTCCGCGCCGACGATGTTCACGCCCACCACGAGCGTGTCCAAACTGTCCGCCTTGAACGCCGCGATCAATCCCGAGAACACATTGGACGCCGAACCCGTACGGCTGACATAGGTCTGGAAACGCAGGACAAAGGAAGTGTCGTCGATGTCCCGATGAACGCTGTCCACAAGCCGCGTGAATGACCTGACATTGGAATCAAGAGCCGCATCCTTGATGGTCGCATCAAAGAAGGACTGCAACTGCCGGTCCAAGCAACTGTCACTCGTATTGATGCGGCACACCTCCAGGCTGTCGTCAAATGCCGCATTCGACTTGGAGTAACCCACCGACTTCAGCATGGTCTCGATGTACTGGACGTTTTCCGCGACGGCACGCGTCTTGAGCTCCTTCAGACCGCTGCCCAGGAAGGCGTTGGAGATGTTCCCGAAGTATCCGAAGGTGCCGAAGAACTTCTGGTCGGGAGCGACTTGCGTATCGTAGTGGTTGCGATAGTCCATGTTCGACCAGGCCTGCAGCACCTGGCGCAGCTTCGCTCCGTTCTTTCGCAAGCTGTCGATCGTGATGCCGCTGGAATCCTTCACGAGCAGCAACGAGGTCGGATTGAGCCGCATTCCCTTGGTCTTGGCCCAATCCAAGTAGGTCTCGGCGTACATCGCTCCCGAGTAGTGGTGGTGGATGTCTCCGCCCTTGGGCATCTGGGAGAAGAACTCCGTCAGCGCAGCAAGACGCGAGGGATTGATCGAATACGTCTCTGCCGGTACCACAGCAGAAGCGACAGCTGCCGCCACGGCACCATAGGCCACGGCCTTGCGAAGGATTGTTTGCATCAGTTCTCCATTGAGCTAGGGGGTAGCATTCCTACATCGTATTGCGGGAAGCCTGGGCTGTCACCAGCCCTTGCCTCCTCATTGTATCAGATGAGCAACGCCTGCGGCCACAACAGAAACTATCGCAACAGTCTTCGCCACGATCCCTGATCGCGAAACGCTCGCCGTCCCGCAAGAGCGCCGTCCATTTCACGAAGCAGCGAAGCCTCCAAGATTTCTCACGCAGAATTTGCCTTTTGGTCCGCACGAACATATCTTGACCAAATAGTCAAACCATTTGGTCAATAAGGAATCTCGGCATGAATCCGCCCAAAGCAAGCGCAACCAAGAGCTGCAAGGTCTGTGACGACGCCAGCACCCACGAGAGGATCCTGGAGGCCGCGCGCGCCGAGTTCATCGAGAAGGGACTGGGCGGGGCGCGGATGCAGGAGATCGCCGACCGGGCAGGCATCAATAAGGCCCTGCTGCACTACCACTTCCGCGACAAGGAAGGGCTACACCAGGCCGCCCTCAAGTCGGTCATCGAGACGGTGAGCGGACGGATCCTGACCGCACTTCCCGAAAGCGGGACACCCGAGTCTCCGGAAGCAGCCATCCGACTGATGGTACGCACCTACATGCGGGTGCTGCGCGAGAATCCGCAGATGGTGGGCATGGTGTTACGAGAACTGGCCGACGGCGGACAGAACCTGGGAACCCTGATCGAGACCGTGGGTCCGATGGCCAATCGACTGTACCGCACCGTACTCGACCAGGTCGGCTCCAAGACCGACGACTGGCCCCTGATCGATCCCATCCACATCTTCATGAGTCTCTTCTCGATGGTGTGGGGCACGTTCCTGCTCAAACCCATCTATTCCCGCGTACTTGCGGCCGCCAAAATCCGTCAAAAGTTCGACGACGCCTTCCTGGACGAGCGCACCGAAGCCATCGCCGACATGGTGATCATCGCCACCCTCCCGAGGAGGAGTGCATGAGAATCTCCCTGTTCCTTGGCATCGGGGCATCCGCCCTGTACGCCCAATGCCCGTCCACACTAGCTCCGGCCTGGCAAAGCCTGCTTGCCACCCACCCCGCCGTGGCGGCGAGCCAATCCCGCGAAGAGGCCCGTGCCTTGGCCGTCGCCGGGACCCGCGCATCGCTCCGGCCTCGCCTCGATGCCACGGCCGGATACCAGTACGTGACCGAGGTTTCCAGCCTGGATCTCACCTTGCCCATCGGCCCGGGCGGAAAACCCGTCACGATGCACAAGGAGCTGGGGACCAACAGCCGCACCGACCTGGGGCTGACGGCCAGCTACCTGATCTTCTCGGGCTTTTCCCAAAGCCACACCCAGGCCCGCGAGGAGACGGGACTCGATGCTGCCAAGCTCGACAGCCGTCAGGTCCGTGCCCAGCTCGCCCTGCAGCTCGGGCTCCTCGACCTTTCGCTGCGAAGCCGCCTGGTGGACCTGCGTCAGAAACGCGAGCGCCTGACGGTGCGCGAGGCGTGGCTGAAGAACTGGCAGGCCCGCGAGACGTCCGGCATCGCCACCAAGGCACAGGTGCTCAACGCCAAGGCCGAGATGCTTTCGGCCCGCACCGACACTTCCGCGATCCGTCGCCAGATCGACAGCCTGCGCACCGAGTTCACCTCGCTTGCCGGAACCGCCTGGACCGGAAGCGAGACCGACACGGCGTTTGACAAGATCTGTCCCGAAGCCGTGCCGACCTCCACCCAGGAGCCGTGGAACGCGCGTTCCCTCAAGGCCCAGGCCCGTGCCATCGAGGAAAGCCGCAGCGTGGCCACCTCGGCAAAATACCCGTGGATCACCGCGAGCCTCTCCGCCAAGGCGGGCGATCCCGGCGTGAACCAGACCGAAGGCTGGAGACATTGGGGCGTCGCCGCCGTGCAGATGCAGTGGAATCTCTTCGACGGATTCGAACGGTCCAGCACCTCCGGGCGCCTGCGCTCCGAGGCGCGCACCCTGGAACTGGAATCGGCCCGCATCAGCCTTGCCCAGAGGACCCAATGGGAGACCCTGGCGCAGGAACGACAGAATCTGTCCAGCGACCGCGAGGCGCTGCAGGCTGCCCTGGACGCATCGACCGAGGCCGAGACCGCCCTCAAGGGGGCCCTGACCTCCGGCGCATCCCTTCCCGACGACCTGCGCGATGCGGGACTGCGCACGAGCGACCTGCGCGCCCGCCTGTCCCAACTTTCCTTGCGCGACGCATCGCTTGCCCTGCGCCTGCGCTCGCTTTCCGGTGAACCCCTTTCCTTCGAAGGCACGCCATGAAGACCACGACCTCGCTTCTGACACTTTCTGTCCTGGCCCTGCTTTCCGGCTGCAACAAGTCGATGCCCGCCGGGTTCCTCTCCTCGGCCACCGTGGATGCCGACCTCTGGAAGGTCGCCCCCGTCTCGTCGGGGAACCTGCTTGCGGTGCCGGTGAAGGAAGGGGATGCGCTCAAGGCCGGGCAGCTGGTGGCCGTGGTCGACTCGGTGCCTCTGACCCTCAAGATCGCGGAGCTCAACGCATCCCTCGCAGAGCTTGCCGCCAACGTGAAGGCCCGCGCCGCCGAGACCCAGACGCTGGTGGCAACCGACCGCGGCATCCAGCGGGAACTGGCACGCACCAAGCAATTGGTGGCCGACGGCGCCGCGCCGTCCCAGAAGTTCGACGACCTCGTGACCCAGAAGGAGACTTCGACCGCCCGCATCGCCGCCTCGAACGCGGCCGTGACGGCGCTCCAGGCCAAGGGCAAGCTCCTGGAAGCCCAGAAGGCATCGCTCCGCGACCAGATCACGCGCTGCCGCCTGACGGCCCCGGCCGCCGGCACCGTGCTCACGCGCTTCCGCAACGCGGGCGAAGCCGCAATCCCCGGAAGGCCCGTGGTGGAGATCGGGCGTACCGACACGCTGTGGGCCGAGTTCTTCGTGGGACAGCAGGACCTTGCGCGCCTCAAGCTCGGACAGCCTCTGCGCCTGCGACTGGACCTGGGCAAGGGCGAACAGTTCGTACCCGCCAGTCTCTCCTGGATAGCAAGTGCCGCCGAGTTCACCCCGAAGGGCGTGCAGACCCGCGAAGGCCGCAACGAGCTGGTGTTCCGCGCCCGCGCCCTGGCGGCCAATCCGGACGGCGCCCTCAAGCGCGGCCTGCCGGTGGAAGTCTGGGAATAGCATGGACGCCCTGAGCCTTGAGGACCTGCACCACGACCACGCGGGGGAACGCGCCCTGCGCGGCCTTTCGTTTGCCGTGCCCGAAGGCGTGCTCTTCGGCCTGATCGGCGCCGACGGGGCCGGCAAGTCGACCCTGTTCCAGATCCTCTCCACCCTGCTCGATCCGAAGCAGGGAAAAGCCCGCGTGCTGGGCTTCGATACCGTGACAGAATCTGACAAGATCCGTCCGCTCATCGGCTACATGCCCCAGCGCTTCTCGCTCTACCAGGATCTCTCGGTGCAGGAGAACCTGGAGTTCGCCGCCGACATCGTGGGGATCGCGGGAAAGGCCGCCAAACCCATCCTCGATGAACTGATCGGTTTCGCCCGGCTGGACGGCGCCCGCACCCGCCCGGCGGGAAAGCTCTCGGGCGGCATGAAGCAGAAGCTTGCCCTGTGCTGCGCCCTGGTGCGCAAGCCGCGCCTGCTGCTTCTGGACGAGCCCACCGTGGGCGTCGACCCGGTGACGCGCCGCGACTTCTGGGACATGCTCAAGCTCCTGAAGTCCCAAGGGACGACCACCATCGTGAGCACTCCCTACATGGACGAGGCCTCGCTGTGCGACGAGGTGGCCCTGATCCACCACGGCGAGATCCTGGCGAAGGGTTCGCCCGCCGCACTCGGCGCTTCGCTGCCCGGGCGCTTGTGGAAGCTGCACGGCGCCACTTCGCTTCATGTGCGCACCGATGCCACTGCGCCCACCCCGCTTCTGTCACTGTATGTGACCGGCGGCGACCTGCACGCCTTGGCCCCGCAGGAGTGCACGACAGAATCTGTCATGGCCTCCGTATCCTCTCTGGGACTCACCGTCACGCAAGCGCACCCGATCGAGCCCACCATCGAGGACGTGCTGATGCGCTTCCTGCAGGCCAGGAGCGCCGCATGAGCGCGTTCAGCATCCGCACCAAGGGATTGACCAAGCGCTTCGGCACCTTCGTCGCCGTGGACGGCATCGATGTGGAGGTGAAGCGCGGCGAGATCTACGGCTTCCTGGGGGCCAACGGCGCCGGCAAGACCACCGCCATGCGCATGCTCTGCGGACTGCTCGTGCCCACTTCGGGCGAAGGGCAGGTGGCGGGCTTTGACATCCTCCGGGAGACCGCCAAGATCCGCACCCGCATCGGGTACATGAGCCAGAAGTTCGCCCTCTACCCCGACCTCACCCTGCGCGAGAACCTCAAGCTCTCCACCGACCTCTACGCCATCCCCCGCAAACTGGTCGCGGAGCGGATGGACGAGGCGATCATGCGCTGCGAAATCACGGAGATGCTCGGCCGCGTCACCGGCACGCTCCCGTGGGGCTGGCAGCAGCGTCTCTCGCTTGCCTGTGCCACCGCGCACCATCCGGAGATCCTCTTCCTGGACGAGCCCACCGGCTCGGTCGATCCCCTTTCGCGGCGCGGCTTCTGGGACCTGATCCGCGCCGAGGCCGCGCGCGGTACGACAATTTTTGTCACCACCCACTACATGGACGAGGCGGAATACTGCCACCGCGCCTGCTTCCTGGTCGACGGCCGGGTGGCCGACGTAGGAGCTCCTCCCGAACTCAAGGCCCGCCACGGCGTCGAGTCCCTGCAGGACGTGTTCCTGGCGGTGGCCGCGAAAGCGAGGCGCTCGTGAACCTCACGCACTTGAAATCGGTGGCCCGTAAGGAGTTCCGCCACGTGCTGCGCGACAAGCAGACACTTTTTGTCATATTGAGCCTGCCGCTGATAATGATGTTCCTCTTCGGCTACGCCCTCAAGAGCGAGATCGAGGACGCCCGCGTGGTGGTGATCGATCCGCACCCTTCCGACGAGACCCGTTCCCTGTGCCGTGCCCTGGACGAGAATCGGCAGTTCGCGTTGGCCGCCGTGGAGACGGGAGGCGATCCGGCCAAGCTGCTTGTGCAGCACCGCGCCCGCGCCCTGGTCGAACTGCCCGTGGACTACTCCCGCCGCCGCGACGACGCGCCTCTGCCCATCGGGTTCGTGTACGACGGCTCCGACCCGGCCACCGCCACCACCCTGCGCGCGGCGCTCCCCGCATTCTTCCGCACCCACTTCGTCGGAAGAAACAAGTTGGAAGCGACAGAACTTGTCACCACCGGGACGCGCTTCCTCTACAACCCCGACCAGAAGAGCGCTCTCTTCTTCGTACCGGGCCTGATGGCCACCATCCTTGCCATGATCGGGACGCTCCTCACCAGCGTGACCGTCACCCGCGAGAAGGAACTGGGCACCATGACGAACCTGCGCCTCTCGAGCCTCACGGCCTCCGATGTGATCGTCGGAAAACTCGCCCCGTACTTCGCGATCGCAAGCGCCGTGGGCGTCTTCATCCTCCTGATCGGGCGGCTGGCCTTCGGGGTGATCCCGCAGGGCAGCTACGGATTGCTTGCCTGGACCACGGCCCTGTACCTGCTGGTGTCGCTGGGGATTGGGCTGCTCATCTCCACCATCGTGCAGAAGCAGCAGCACGCCATGCTGATGGGTCTGGGGATCACGATGATGCCCACCATCATGCTGTCAGGATTTGTCTTTCCCCGCATGAGCCTGCCCGCACCTCTCTACGTGCTGTCGTGCGTGGTGCCGGCCACCTGGTACCTGCAGATCGTGCGCGGCATCGTACTCAAGGCCGCCACCCTCAAGGAACTGTGGCTCCCGGCCCTGGTGCTGGGCGGGCAGGCCGTCCTCCTCCTGGGCCTGGCCTCGCGCCGCTTCGGAAAGGAGCACTGAGATGGACGTACTGCGCCGCTTCCTCGCCCTCTTCCGCAAAGAGTTCCTGCAGATCCGCCGCGACCCGGGTTCGCTGCGCCTCCTCTTCCTCCTTCCCGTGATGCAGACCATGATCCTCGGGTACGCCATGACCCGCGACGTGAAGCACATCGCGCTATGCCTCGTGGATCTCGACCATTCCTCCCAGAGCGCCGCCCTCTCGCACCGCCTCCAGACCAACGGACGCTTCGCGTTCCAGGGCAACCTTCCCAGCCTCGAGGCCGCCCGCGAAGAGCTGTTGGCAGGACGAATCCTGGTCGCCGTGGCGATTCCCGAGGGCTTCGCGGCCTCCGTGGAAGGAGCGATCCGCGAACAAGAAGCCCCGGAGCGCTCCACCAACGTGATGGTCGTGGTGGACGGGCAGGACGCCGCCACCGCAGGCACCGCTGCGGCTTATACTTCGGCCATCGTGTCGCAATGGGGCACCGAGACCTTCCAACGCGAGGTGATCGGCCAAGGCCTGGACGCCCGATCGCTCCAGCCCTTCGACGCGCGGGAGCGCATGCTCTTCAACCCTGAGCTCGAGTACTCGTGGTACATGGTGCCGGGCATGATCATCCTGCTCGTGACCATGGTCGGCGCATTGCTCACCGCCTTCAGCATCGTGCGCGAGCGCGAGTCGGGAACCCTCGAACAGCTCCTGGTCACGCCGGTCCATCCGGTCCAGATCCTGTTCGGCAAGGCCCTTCCCTACTGGATCCTGAGCCAATTGGTCTTCGTGATCGCCCTCTCGCTGCCGGGCAGCTTCTACGGCGTGCCGCTGGGAAATGCCAACGTCCCAGGGCTCGCGCTGGGCGTGGCCCTCTACTGCCTGACGGTCGTGTCGCTGGGCACCTTGGTGAGCACGCTGGTGAGCAGCCAGCAGCAGGCGCTCTTCCTGATCTGGTTCGCCTTGATCTTCTTCATCCTGACCTCCGGCTTCATGCTTCCCTTCGAGAGCATGCCGGGTTGGATGCAGACCCTCACCGAAGGCAACGCGGTGCGCCACTTCCTCTACCTGGTCCGCGCCCTGGTGCTGCGCGGCGCCTCGCCCTTCGCCCTGATCCCCGAGTACCTGAAGCTCGCGGCCATCGGGATCGGGTTCTTCACGGCCAGCGTGGTGCTGTTCAAGCGGAAGGCTGCTTAATTCTGGCATTTGACCAACTGAGCGATGGACAGAATGGGCAATCCGTGCCGTTGCGCATACGCCTTGACCTGTTCTCCCTTGGCCATGGTCCCGTCAGGATTGGTGAGCTCGCACAGGAGAGCAAACGGCGGCAAGCCTGCCGCCTTCATCAGATCAACCGAGCCCTCGGTATGTCCCGCCCGCTCGGCCACACCGCCGTCGCAGGCCCGCAGTGGGAACACATGCCCGGGGCGTGACAGATCCTCGGGAACCGCCGTCTCGCAGACGGCCGCGCGCACGGTGCGCAGACGGTCCGCTGCCGAGACACCTGTGGTGACTCCTTCGCGCGCTTCGATCGAGACCGTGAAGGCAGTGCCGTGGCGGCTCGTGTTGCGCTCCACCATGGGCGGCAGCCCCAGCGCATCGGCTTTCCAGCCAGGAAGGCACAGGCACACGATCCCGCTTCCGTCCCGGATCAGCCGCGCCATGTCCGCTTCCGTCGCCATCGTGGCGGGATAGATCATGTCGGCCTCGTCCTCCCGATCCGAGGCATCGGACAAGAGAATTCCCTTCCCCGCACGCAAAGCATCCAAGGCGATCTCGACCTCTCCATCCTGTTCGTTCAGCATTGCCGCATTCCCTTTGGTTTGTCCAGTCGGGGGAAAACGGAGCGTCGTTTCCACCGGCTTGCGGAAACGAGCACAACGACACCTGTGGCGTCATCCGTTCTCTATCATCCGGACTGTACCGTCGGCTCCGGAATCGCACCGGATCTGCTGACCTTCCGAACCGTCGTGATAACGATCCATGAAGCGCTCGCGGGCTGCGCAGCCCAAGGCCGCATCACCGCCGGTGGGGAATCGCACCCCGCCCCGAGAACTGGATGCAATATACCTTCATCGTTCCGAGTCAGCGCCACGCCAGCCCGGCACGGAAGGCAACGGAACGACATCGTTGTCCGGGGAGAGGAGCGTCATTTCCTCCATGCGATCAATGAATAGGATTCCGTCGAGGTGGTCCGTCTCATGCTGGATGCATCGAGCCACCTCACCTTCAAAATCCTCGACATGACTGGCTCCGGAACGATCCTGCCAGCGCAGTCGCACACGTGCGGCACGCGGCACCTGACCAGAGAAGCCAGGCAAGGACAGGCACCCTTCAGGCCCAACCACTCGGCCGCTTTCCTCCTCTATGACGGGATTGATCGCTTCCAGAACCACATCTTGGTAATCCATCACGAATGCGCGCAGGCTTTTTCCCAACTGCGGAGCCGCCAAGGCAGCCCCATCCCTGCGATTGCACAGGACCTTCGCCATGGCATCCAGCGTACGGGCCAGCTCCTTGTCGAAACGAACCACTTCCCGGCAACGCTGCCTGAGCACCGGATATCCGAATTGGACGATGGACTGCATGGAGGTTCCTTCCTGAATCCAGAGACGTGGAGCGCCCAGATCGCAATTGGACGACATTTCGCATCGCCTGAAAGTACCTATTCGCTCCTACCTTTGGCCCGATGCCAGACCTATCCTTGATCCGCCGTCGGGTCCTTCCTGCCCTCCTGCTCTGCGCCTCGCTGCCCGGATTGTGGCTGGGACTGCAGGCAAAGGCGCCAGATGGCATCCACCCTGCCGCCTCTCTCCGGCAGGGATGGAACACCTACGACGACAGACCGAAGGGCGGCGGTTCGCGATGCGAGGTCTTCTCCGCCCGGGACACGTTGCGCGCAGCCGTCCGTACGGGCATGGCCCCGGACGCTTACTGGGGAATCGAATGGGAACCGACCGTCCAAGGACACACGGCCTCGCCGCAATGGTCCTGGGCCTCTCGCGACTCCCTGGTCTTTGTCTGGAAGGCTAGCCATGCCGTCCGGCAGCGGATCTTCCTGTGCAGCCACGATCCTGCCCTGACCAGCCCGTCAGATCCGCTTTCCCGGCGCTACTTGACAGCAGATCTCCCCATCGATCGGAAATGGAGCCGTTCGGCCATCGCCCTCTCCGACTTCGAGCCACCCGCCTGGTGGTTAGCCCTGCGCCCCGGACTTCCGAATCCCCGCAAGGCCTACCTCCAGAGCATCCTGGCGCTGCAGATCGGCCCGGCCTCGGGAACCACCGGAATCGACGACACCCTCGAGATCGCTTCGATCGAACACAAACCATCCCCCCGATCACCCGCGCTGATCCTTGCCTCCCTTCTTGGACTGCTGGCGGGCTCGGCTCTCCTCTTCCTGCCTCGGCGCAAGCTCGCCGCCACTCCTCCCGAAGCCTCGATCCTCCCCGAGCAGTCCGGCCCTGCGCTTTCCGCGCCTCGTCCGTTGGAGACTCCCCCGCCCGACCTGATGCGCCTGAACCGCTTCCTTGCCGACAATTACTGCCATGAGGACCTCGATCTGGCAACCGTGGCTACCGAGCTTGCCTTGCCGATGCGCCGCATCACCACCCTGCTCAACAGCAATGGCGAGAGCTTCAAAGCGACCCTCAACCGCCTGCGCCTGCAGGAAGCACGACGCCTATTGTTGGAAACGGACCTCCAGGTCTCGGAGATCGCCTTCAAGGTGGGGTACGGCAACGTCAGCCACTTCAACCGTGTGTTCCGCGAACGATTCGAAACCGCACCTGGTGCCCTGCGGGCGGCTTTGCAGAATCCGTCAAATCCTGTGCAGAACCTGCAAACGGGCGAAAGCGACAAGGATCCGAACGAAATCAACTGAACCGTCCCCCCACGATTCGCGACATTCCCCCAATGAACGGAGGAGTGGCAATGTGCAGATTTCAATGCGTTCTTGGGTTGTCCGTAATCCTCGCAGCCACTTCCAGCGCAGCTATCGAACGCCTCTCAAATCCAGGTTTCGAAGACGGAAGCAGCGCATCGCCTAGCTGGTGGGGCAATTCCTGGGGAACTCCGGCCCCGAACGGCACCCTTTCCACAGCACCATCCTCCATGGAAGGGCGCCGAGCTCAGAGACTACAAGTCACGGGAATCGGAAAGCAGAATGGCTGGATCTACCGGCAGGACCTCGTGTTCCGAAAGGGAACTCTGTACAAGGGTGTCCTGCATCTACGTTCTGCTGACTCTGCGTTGATCCAAGTCATGTTCCGCCGCAGCGAGGCTCCCTACGAACCGGCGGCGACCCGCAGCGTCAAGGCTGGTCCCGGGTGGAACCGGATCGCCGTCGAGGGTGGATTCCCCGATTCGGCCGACGTGTCCGGGTTCTTCGGAATCGCCATGCGCAGCGACGGGACCGTGGACATCGATTCGGCCAGCGTGGTCGAGCTTCCCGCTCCGGTCTTACGCAACCTCGGCAAGCCAATCCCCGCCACGCTCTTTGGGATGCACTTCAATCGCTACGGTCGCTATCGCGGCGACAACTGGCCCAACCCGGGTTTCGGGACACTGCGCCTCTGGGACTGCGGAACGCAATGGGCGGAGCTTGAGACCGCCAGAGGAAGATGGAACTGGACTCTGATGGACACGCTGGTCTATCAGGCGCACGTGCACGGCCAACAGGTCATTTATGCGATGGGCCAGACTCCCCGATGGGCCTCGGCACGCCCGAACGAATCCGGGATTTATCGAGCAGGGTCGTCTGCTGAACCGAGATCCCTGGCCGACTGGGGCGTCTACGTTGCGACCGTGGCGCACCGCTACAAGGGCATGATCAAGGGCTACGAGCTGTGGAACGAGACGGACCAGGAACGGTTCTGCACGATCCCAGCGGCGACTCTGGTTGCCATGGCGCGCATCGCCCACGATTCGCTGCGGGCAATCGACCCCGATGCCCTGCTCCTGTCTCCCAACATCACCCAATACGGCTTATCCCTACTTGACGACTTCTTGCGACTTGGCGGCGGTGCATGGATCGATGTAGCTTCCTACCATCATTACCTACCCGCTTCACCAGAGCTTGGCATCGGGCCTCTGGCCGGAGCCCGCAATGTCCTGAGCAACCACGGCCTGGACACTCTGCCCGTCTGGAACACCGAGGGTGCTTGCCAAGGCACGGACACGACCGCTCTGAAAGCCTGCCTCTTGCGCAGCTACCTGGCCATGTGGACGGGTGGAGTGCCTCTCTACGGCTGGTACGGATGGGACCTCTTTCAGCCGTTGGCCTCCCCGGGCGATGTCCCCAATGCAATCGGGAAGGCCTACGCGTCCATGACCCGCTGGCTGACCGGATCCAGCTTGGTTTCAGATTCGACAGGAATGGACGGCAGCCGCTGGATCCGCCTTCGCCAGGCTGACGGGCGTGACGGGACGCTTGCCTGGAATCCCTCAGCGAAGCATGCCGTGGACTTGCACGCCTGGAATCAAGTCCTGTCTCTAGGAGGCGAAAGCATTCCGGCACCGGCGCAGCCGTTTGATCTTGGCGCGGAGCCCATCCTGCTGCTGGGTGAGACAGATGCAGCGGGCATCTGCACTACTGTAGGCAATGCCGGTGGCCTCCAGGTATCCCTCGCCGCGTCCCGCACTGCAGCGCTGCGATTCCACAGCCTAGAGAACGGCAATGCGCTCATCGAACTGCGCACAACCGATGGACGCCTCCTGAGCCGCGCGACAGCCCCCGTGACTGCCGGTCCGCAAAGCATCTTCCTGCCCATTCCGACAGGACACATCGCCATGCTCATCTCCCTCCGCCGCCCAAACGGAAGCGTATCCACACTTCTCCTCCCAGCGTTGCTCTGAATCCATCCCACATGTCACCTTTGCAGAATCCGCACGATGCTACGCGGACCCTGCAATCAGGTGAAAATGGCAAGAATTTGACAGGAATCATCTGAACCGGAGTCAGCTCCAGCCCCGACATTCCTCCCATGAACGGAGGTGTTCCATGTCCTTGATCCCAACACTGCTCTTGGCGGCTTCGGTCCTGAGCCAATCATCGTCCTTCCGCCTGAACCAGGTGGGCTACGCCTCGAACGGCCCCAAGCTAGCCGTCCTGCTTGCTCCTGCAGATACTGTGCACCTTCTCCATTCCGATGGATCCGTGGCCTGGACAGGCCATCCCTCTGCCCCCAAGTTTTGGAAGGCTGCAGGAGACAGTGGCCGGATCATCGACTTCAGCGAATTTCGCACGCCTGGGATCTGGCGCCTAGAAGCCTCCGGAGAGGCTTCGTGGCCCGTGGTCATCGCGCCTTCCCCCTGGGAAGGATTGCTCAAGGGACTGGTGAAAGGTCTGTGGTACAACCGCTGCAGCTACGCCATCCAAGGATCCGAGGCAGGGACATGGACTCGGGCGGCCGGCCACCCGGATACCGCCGTGCGCATCCACTCTTCCGCGATAGGCCCCGTGCGCACTACGTCTTCCACCATTCGTTCTCCCGGCGGCTGGTACGATGCCGGGGATTACGGCAAGTACCTGCCGAGCTCCGCCATCTCGACTTGGAGCCTGCTGCATCTCTACCAATCCTCCCCCGCCTTCCTCGATACCTTGGCCATCGGAGTGCCCGTCCATCCCGCAATCCGCTCCGACCTGCTCGACGAGGCCGTATGGAACCTGCGTTGGATGCTCACCATGCAGGATCCCGACGACGGCGGCGTGTACCATCGCCTTTCGACTGCAAACTTCCCGGGCGACAACACCATGCCGGTCACCGACCGGTCCCCGCGCTATGTGGTGCGCAAGAGCACTGCCGCAGCCCTTGATCTGGCTGCGACCGCCGCGAAGGCCACCCGCGTCCTGCGCGTCCAATCCCCCGCCCTTGCCGACAGTTGCCTGAAGGCGGCCCTTGCCGCCTGGAGCTGGGCACGCAGCAAGCCGGAGGTCTACTTCAATTCGGATTCGATCAAGGAGAACTTCTCCCCCTCCATAGATGCCGGCCCCTACAACGACCAGGACGTGTCCGACGAGTTCGACTGGGCGGCCTCGGAACTGATGCTGACCACCGGCCAGGATTCTTTTGCAGTCGCCGTCGACTTGCCACATCAGGTCCTGCTGAGCCGAAGCGCAACCATGATCGACTGGGGCGACGTGCGCACGCTGGCCGTAGTCTCGCTTTCCCTGGAGAGTGGATCGCTCCCTGCCGCATCCTCCCTTTTGGGTCCAGCCGCCGATTCCATGCTGACCCGCGCAGCCCGCGGCATCCGCGACGTCCGCAGCGGAAACGGCTACCATCTTCCCGCGACAACCTGGAAGTGGTCCTCAAACACCGTCTTTGCCAACAACGGCTTCGTCTGCTGGAACGCATGGCGCATCACCCGCGACACCAGTTTCCGCAGCGCCGCCGTCGACATGCTGGACTATCTGCTAGGCCGCAATCCAACCGGGTACAGCTACGTCACCGGCTACGGAGCCATGACGCCCCAGCATCCGCACCACCGCATTTCCAACGGAGACGGCGTGAAGGCACCTGTTCCCGGCATGCTAGTGGGAGGCCCCAATCCCGGTCAGGAAGACCAATGTTCCGGATACCCTTCGGCGCTAGCCGCCAAGTCCTATGTGGATGCCGCCTGCAGCTACGCATCCAACGAACCGGCCATCAACCAGAACGCGGCCCTGATCCTGCTCGCGGGAGCCCTCTCCACTGACCTCGTCGGCAACGGATCGACGGCCATCCATCAGAGAGAGTCCTCCTCGCCGTTCGAGATTTCCCTCCGCAACGGCAGGCTACGCGTACGCATCCCCGATGCGCAAGCGCTGGAATTGTCTGTCTTCGGCGTCGATGGACGCCGCATCGTAAGCATTTCGGGAATCGAAGGCATCGCGGAACTGCCATTGAGTCGGCACGGCCTTTGGCTGGTGCGCATCCGCGCAAATGGGCGGACTTGGCAGACCAGCATCACCGTGCCCTGATTCGCTCGCACGCCATTCCCATTCCTAAGCGGTGTCAGGCAGCATCAGGGCGGTACTGGCTGACATCTTCCCGGAAACCAATCCACCCTTTTGCACTTTCTGTTTGGATACAGAACCATTTTGGTGCTATTTTCAAATCATGGACCAGACGCCGCTTCTCGAAATCAAGAACCTCCACGCTCGGGTCGCTGGACACGAGATCCTCAAAGGCATCTCCCTCACCATCGGTGTCGGCGAGATCCATGCCATCATGGGACCCAACGGCTCCGGCAAGAGCACCCTGTCGCAGGTGCTGGCAGGCCATCCAGCCTACGAAATCACCCAAGGCGAAGTCCTCTACAAGGGCCGGAACCTCCTGGAGATGGAGCCCGAGGAGCGCGCCTGCGAGGGGGTCTTCCTGGCCTTCCAGTACCCCATCGAGATCCCCGGCGTCTCCAACAGCTATTTCCTGCGCACCGCCCTCAACGAACAGCGCAAGCACAAGGGCCTGCCCGAGGTCGACGGCGCCGAGTTCATCGAACTGGTCACCAAGCGCATGGAAGTGCTGGAGATGGACCCGGCCCTGCTCTCCCGTTCGCTCAACGAGGGCTTCTCGGGAGGCCAGAAGAAGAGGAACGAAATCCTGCAGATGCTGGTCCTCGAGCCCTCGCTGTGCCTCCTGGACGAGACCGACTCGGGCCTGGACATCGACGCCCTGCGCGAGGTCTCCAAGGGCGTGAACTGGCTGCGCGCGCCCGGCCGCTCCATGATCCTGGTCACGCACTACCAGCGGCTGCTGGACCACATCACGCCCGACCACATCCACGTCCTGGCCAAGGGACGCATCATCCGCTCCGGCGGCGCGGAGCTGGCTCTGGAACTTGAGAAGCGCGGCTACGACTGGCTTCTGGCCGAGGCCGGGCTGTGAACGGCGAACCTGTCTGGCTGCAGGAACGACGAAGCCTGGCCGCCGAGCGCGCCCTGGACCTGGGGCTTCCGTCCCAGAAGCAGGAGATTTGGAAGTACACAAGTGCCGCCCGCTTCCTGCTGGACGACGACATCAGCGCCATCGGCCCGGTGGACAGCTCCACCCTGTCCTTCCTGGACAACTCGCCGGAATCCTCCGATGCACCGGTCCTCGAACTGCTCGACGGCCATGCCCTGACAGATTCTGTCGAGCTGCCTTCCGGCGCCTTCTTCGGCACCTTTGCCTCCGCCTTGTCCGATCCGCTCCTAGCCGCCGTGATCGAAAAGCACCTCGCGACGCTCGACCCCAAGGATCAGGCTCTGTACGCCTGGAGCCTTGCCCATTTCCAGACCGGGCTGTTGCTGCATGTCCCGGCCGAGGTGCAGTTGGCGACCCAGCTCACCCTGATCCATCGCCGCTCCTCATCCGCTTCCCCCGCCTGGACCCGTGTCCTGGTGGTCTTGGGAACCGGTGCCGCAGCCCAGCTCGTCGAACTCCACGAAGGCGACGAGGGCGCATCGCACCGCAGCCTGACGGTGACCGAGATCGTACTGGAGCGTGACAGTTCACTTGCCCACGGACGTCTGGGCTTGCAGGCCCAAGAAGACATCTCCTGGAGCGCGACCCTCGTCCATCAAGGGACCAATTCCCGCTATGCGGGACATGCCGCCCAACTCGGCGCCGCCTACGCGCGCAACGAGTTTTCCATCGTGCTGGCCGAACCCGAGGCGGAGTGCTCCCTCAAGGGGATCTTCCGTCCCGACGCCTCCCGCCACCACGACATCCAGACCATGATCGACCACGCCGCCCCGAACTGCCGCTCCGAACAGGTCGTGAAGGGCGTTCTGGACGGCAGCTCCTCCGGCGTATTCCACGGACGCGTCTACGTCCGTCCGGGCGCCAAGGGCACACGCGCCTTCCAGTCCAACCGCAACCTCCTCCTGTCGCGAAAGGCCCAGGTCTACTCGCGCCCGCAGCTGGAGATCGAGAACGACGATGTCAAGGCCAGCCATGGTTCGGCCACCGGAAACCTCGACGAAAAGGCCCTGTTCTTCCTGCGCGCCCGCGGCTTCTCGCTGGCATCCGCCCGCGCCGTCCTGATCCGCGCCTTCCTCCAGGAGGTCGCGGAGTCCCTGCCCTGGGAAGACCTGCGCCGTCGCGTGCACCATCTGCTGGGAGGCGAAGAATGACAGATTCCGTCCAATCCATGAAGGCCCTGCGGGCCCTGTTCCCGGTCCTTGAGACCACGGTCCACGGCAAGCCCCTGGTCTACCTAGACAACGCCGCCACCTCCCAGGTGCCCGTGGTCGTGCAGGACGCCATCGCCGAGTTCTCCAAGAGCTACCGGGCCAACGTCAACCGGGGCGTCCACTTCCTGTCGCAGAAGGCCACCGACGCCCACGAGGCGGCGCGCGAGCGCATCAAGAAGTTCCTCAACGCCGCCGCCAGCGAGGAGATCATCTTCACGCGCGGCACCACGGAATCGGTCAACCTGGTGGCCCAGACCTGGGGACGACAGAATCTGTCCCAAGGCGACACCATCCTCGTGAGCGCCATCGAGCACCACGCCAACATCGTGCCCTGGCAGATCGTGGCCCAGGAGAAAGGCGCCAGCCTCCTGGTGATCCCGGTCGACGACCGCGGCGTCCTCGATCAGAGCGCCTTTGAAGCGCTCCTCGAGAAGGCTCCCAAGCTCCTGGCCATCACCCACGTGTCCAACGCCCTGGGCACCATCAATCCCATCAAGGAGATGATCGCCAAGGCCCATGCCAAGGGCATTCCCGTGCTGGTGGACGCCGCCCAGTCCATCCCCCACCTCAAGGTGGACGTGCAGGACCTGGACTGCGAGTTCCTGGCCTTCTCGGGTCACAAGATCCACGGTCCCACCGGCATCGGCATCCTTTACGGCAAGCGTGCACTGCTGGAATCCATGCCCGTCTGGCAGGGCGGCGGGGACATGATCTCCACCGTCACCTTCGAGAAGACCACCTGGAACGAGCTCCCCTGGAAGTACGAGGCCGGCACCCCCTACATCGAGGGCGGCATCGGCCTGGGGGCGGCCATCGACTTCGTGGATTCCATCGGCATCGAGCGCATCGCCGCCCGCGAGCACGAGCTGCTGGAGTACGCCACGCCGAGGCTGCTGGCCGTCCCGGGACTGCGCATCATCGGCACGGCCCCCGAGAAGGTCGCCGTACTGTCCTTCCTGCTGGACGGCATCCATCCCTACGACGTCGGCGTGTTGCTCGACCAATTGGGCATTGCCGTGCGCACCGGCCACCACTGCGCTCAGCCCGTCATGGACCGCTTCGGCATTCCCGGCACCATTCGGGCGTCGCTAGCCTTCTACAACACCGAAGAGGAGATCGACGCCTTGGTGGCCGGCCTCCTGCGCATCCAGGGAATGCTGAAATGATCGAACTGACCGGCACCGTGGAAGAACGCGAGGCGCGTATCGAAGCGCTTCTGGGCCATCACGCCGACTGGATGGACCGCTACGAGGAGATCATCAAGCTGGGAAACAGCCTGGCCAAGTACCCCGAGGAGTTCCGCCAGGACGCCTTCAAGGTCAAGGGCTGCCAGTCGCAGGTCTGGCTGCATCCGGAGGTCCGCGACGGCCTGGTGCACTTCGATGCCGACTCCGACGCGGCGATCACGCGCGGGCTGGTCGCCATGATGGTGGCCATCCTCTCCGACCGTCCCGCCAGCGAGATCGCCAAGGCCTCCTTGGGCTTCCTCGATCGCCTGGGCCTCAAGGAGCACCTCTCGCCCACGCGTTCCAACGGCCTCTCGGCCATGGTCAAGCAGATGAAGCTCTACGCCCTGGTCCTGGCCCAAAGAGGTTGATCATGACAGATCCTGTCGAGCTCGAAGCCCTGAAGCAGACCGTCATCAAGGTGCTCAAAGGCATCAAGGACCCCGAGATCCCGGTCAACATCTACGACCTGGGCCTGGTCTACGAGGTCGAGGTCGCCGCCTTCGGGGTGGTCAACGTCCGCATGACCCTCACCGCTCCGGCCTGCCCAGTGGCCGACAGCATCATCGCCGAGGTCCAAGGCAAGATCTCCGAGCTCCCGGAGGTGTCGGGCTGCTACGTGGATCTGGTCTGGGACCCGCCCTGGGACAAGACCAAGATGACCCTGGCCGCACGGCTGGAACTGAATCTGCTCTGATGCAAGGCTCCCGGAAACGGGGGCCTTTTCGATTTCAGGGCGCCATTTCGTTCCCCTCCAGGCTACCCTCCGGTCGGCCGCTTTGCGGCCCGGCTGCGCCGGCCTTGCGGGCAACGGGCGCAAAAACGAAGAAAGCTCCCGAGTTTCCTCAGGAGCTTTCTTACGGGATGGACGAGACTTGAACTCGCGGCCTTCGGCGTGACAGGCCGACGCTCTAACCAACTGAGCTACCACCCCAAACTCATTCCATTCAACAAGAACAGTGGGCGTTGTAGGATTTGAACCTACGGCCCTCTCCGTGTAAAGGAGATGCTCTAGACCAGCTGAGCTAAACGCCCCGTGAATAGATTTAAATAATGCTCAATTCTTGCCGTCTTGTCTAGGGCTTTTCTTTGATGGCCAGAAAATTGCTACAGGAATGGCTACAAAGAAAACGAAAGACAACAGGATGGGCGCGTACGTCTGAGAAACAGGATTGTTCCAAGGCGCACGCGCGAGCATCCAGAAGCCCAAAATCTCAAGCCCGATGCAAGCAGCAATCAAGATGGCATGAGTCTTGGTGAACGACATGATCAGGCCTCAGCTGCTGGAGCGGGCTCAGAGATATCAACCTTCTTGGAGGCTGCGGCAGGCTTGGCCTTGGCAACCTTCTTGCGGGGCTGGATCTCATCTTCCACGAGCTCGATGATGGCCATTTCAGCGGCGTCACCGGCGCGCTCCGTGCTGAGACGAAGAACGCGAGTGTAACCACCCTGACGATCCTTGTAGCGCGGTCCGAGCACATCAAACAGGCCTTGCAGCGCTGCGTGATCGTGAATCAGACGAGCAGCCTCACGGCGAGCCGAGAGGTCACCCTTCTTCGCGAAGGTCACCAGGCGTTCCACCACACCACGCACCGTCTTGGCGCGCGTGACAGTGGTACGAATTTTACGGTCCATCTGGTCGGGCTTGAGGCCCTGCAGAATGATCGAGGTCGCCAGGTTGCTCAGAAGAGCGCGGCGGTGGCCCGAAGGACGATTCAGACGATTTCTCTTAACTCCGTGTCGCATTTCTACTTGCTCCGATCAATCGCCGAGGTATTTGTCGACGTCAAAGCCGAAGGCCAGGCCAAGTCCGGCCAGGACCTCGTTCAGTTCAACCAAGGACTTGCGTCCGAAATTCTTGTACTTGAGCATGTCGGCCTCGGTGTTGCGCACCAGGTCGGCAATGGTGTGGATGCTCGCCATGCGCAAGCAATTGCTCGAGCGCACAGACAGTTCCAACTCATCCACTCGCATCTTGAGCACCTGACGGATGCGCTCCTTCTCGTCATCACGGACTTCGACGTCCGCAGCCTCAAGGTCACCCTCGAAGTTGATGAAGAGTTCGAAGTGGTCCACCAAGAGCTTGGCTGCATAAGCCAATGCGTCTTCGGGAGTGATCGAGCCATCCGTCCAGATCTCAAGGATCAGGCGGTTGAAATCGGTCTTCTGACCAACACGGGTGTCTTCGACACGCATGTTGACGCGAGTGACCGGCGAGAAGTGGGAATCCAGATAGATCCAACCGATGGGATCCTCAGGCTTCTTCATCTCGTCAGACAACGCGTAGCCACGTCCCGACTGAATTCTCAGTTCCATGGAAAGTGTGCCGTTGCGATCCAGAGTCGCGATGTGGAGATCCGGATTCAGGATCTCAACGTCGGGATTTCCTTCAATGGCGGTGGCAAGGATCTTGCCTTCACCGGACACGTCCAAACGGAGCTTCGCCTCGCGATCAGAGAGCAGCTTCACGCGAAGCTGCTTGATGTTGAGGACGATGTCCGTGATGTCTTCCTTCACTCCATTGAGAGTGCCAAACTCGTGCTGGGCACCTTCAATGCGGATGGCCGTGATACGAGCACCCTGGAGAGAAGAGAGCAGAACGCGACGGAGAGCATTGCCAACCGTTACGCCCCAACCGCGCTCCAATGGTTCGACGATGAATCGACCAAAGGATGCACCGGTCTCGCTCTCTTTGACGACGCCCTTGGGCATCTGCAACGCTTTCCACTTCATGCGGAGGCTCCCTTACTTGGAGTAGAGCTCGACGATGAGCTGCTCGTTGGTCGGTGTCGGGATCTGGGCGCGCTCGGGGATCGACAGCAGTCGACCGGCCAGCTTGACCTTGTCCACGGACACGTACTCCAAGTCTCCACGACGGCCAGCTGCGGCCAACGACTTCTGGATGATATCGAGATTGCGCGATTCTTCCAGAACTTCGATCACATCACCAACCTTGAGGCGGATGGAGGGAATCGAAGCCTTCTTGCCGTTGAGAGCGAAGTGGCCATGACGAACCAACTGACGAGCGGTGTTGCGATTGGGCGTGAAGCCCATGCGGTACACCAGATTGTCGAGACGGAGTTCGAGGTACTTGAGGAGGGTTTCACCGGTCACGCCCGAGGCATGAGCAGCTTCACCGAACGCACGACGGAACGACTTCTCGAGCATTCCGTAGATACGCTTGACCTTCTGCTTCTCGCGAAGCTGAGTGCCATATTCGGAGGCAGCGCGGCGACGGAGCATTCCGTGCTGGCCAGGTACGACGTTGCGACGCTCGATGGCGCACTTTTCAGTGAAGCAACGCTCGCCCTTGAGGAAGAGCTTCTCTTTCTCCCGACGGCAGAGTCGGCAGACGGGTCCACGATAGACAGCCACGGATCAAATCCTCCTGCGCTTGGGGGGCCGGCATCCGTTGTGCGGGGTGCCAGTCACATCCTTGATCGAAGTCACTTCAAGACCTGCGGCCTTCAAGGAGCGAACGGCAGCCTCACGGCCCGAACCCGCACCCTTGACCTGCACGTCCACGCGACGCACGCCAAGATCAAGAGCGATCTTGGCGGCAGCTTCCGCGGCCACCTGAGCTGCGAAAGGAGTGCTCTTGCGAGAACCCTTGAAACCAACCTTTCCAGGAGTGCTCCAGGAAAGCGTGTTGCCGGTTTGGTCGGCAATGGTCACGATGGTGTTGTTGAAGGTGGCAAAAATGTGAGCGATACCGCTGACATCCGCACGCTTCTTGCCTTTCCGGCGCTTTTCAGTCGTCTGCTCCGGAGCTTCGGCGGTCTCCACCGTGCTCTGGATCTCGGAATTCTCAGTCATGTCTTTGACTTCGCTTGCTAAAAAGGTTTACTTCTTCTTGTTGGCAACGGTCTTGCGCGGGCCCTTGCGGGTACGTGCATTGGTCCGGGTGCGCTGTCCGCGGCAAGGGAGACCCTTACGGTGACGCAGACCACGGTAGCAACCGATGTCCTGCAGGCGCTTGATCGCAATACCATTCGACGAACGAAGGTTGCCTTCGACCAGATAGTTGGCTTCCACGAAAGCACGGATCTTGCCGATCTCGTCGTCGGTCAACTCACCGATCTTCTTGCCTTCCGGGATACCGGTAGCTTCCATGATGCGCTTGGCAAGGGTGTACCCAATGCCGAAGACATGTGTGAGCCCGAACTCAGTACGCTTGTGATTCGGGATCTCGACGCCGATGATGCGTGCCATTCCTAGTGCCCCTTACCCTTGCTTCTGGGTGTGACGTGGGTTCTTCTTGCAAATGATCCGTACAACACCCTTGCGGCGGACGATCTTGCACTCTGTACAGCGAACTTTGATGGAAGCCCTGACTTTCATTCCGTTGCCTTACGGTTACTTGTGACGATAAACGATTCGTCCCCGCGACAAGTCGTAGGGGGACAATTCTAATAAAACCCTGTCTCCTGGCAAGATGCGAATGTAGTGCTTGCGCATTTTTCCGCTGATGTGTGCCAGAATCAGATGTCCATTTTCCAGTTCAACGCGGAACATGGCGTTGGGCAAGGGTTCAACAACCTTACCTTCGACCGATATTCCTTCTTCCTTGGCCATTAGAAGCCTCTCCGGCCACGCAAGCGTCCCTTGGAAAGGAACCCTTCGTAGTTGCGTGTCATGAGGTGGCTCTCCAGCTGTCGGAGCGTCTCCAAGGCCACGCCTACGCAAATCAATACGCTGGTGCCGCCGATGTAGAAACTCGTGTGGAAGTATTCCTTGAGGTACTGCGGACCGACCGAAATCACTGCAAGAAAGATGGCTCCCGGGAGAGTGATGCGAGTCAATACGTAATCGATGAACTCGCTGGTCTTCTTGCCTGGGCGAATGCCCGGGATGAAGGCGCCAGACTTTTTCAGATTGTCGGCAATGTCATTCGGGTTGTACTGGATTGCGGTGTAGAAGTAGGCGAAAAAGATCACCAAAGTCGCAAAGAAGACGCTGTAGGCCCACTGCCCAGGCAGAAAGAGTCGAGCGAAATCCTGAATGGCAGGCACTTCCGGAAAGAAGCTTGCCAGCGTACTCGGGACAAAGACGATCGAAGACGCAAAGATGACCGGGATCACACCGGCAGTATTGACCTTCAAAGGGAGGAAGCTGGAAGCTCCACCCATTTCCCTACGACCAACCACCTTCCGGGGGCTTTGCAGCGGAATTCTCCGGATGCCTTGGTCAACAAGGATGATGAACGCTACTATGACCCAGACCATCGCAATGATCAACAGGACATTGAAGATGCTGTGCTCTCCAGCTTGCCACAACTTAAACTCGTTCACCACTCCTTGCGGGATGCGGCTAACGATTCCAATGAAGATGATCAAGGAGGTGCCGTTGCCGATGCCTCGCGCCGTGATCTGCTCGCCCAAATACATCACGAACAGCGTTCCAGTCGTGAGCGTGAGAATGGTGAGAGCGATGAAGCCCGCACGTCCTGCTCCAGAGCGGAACGACTCCAAAACAATCGAACCACCATCGGAAGTCGAGACGTTGAGGAGAAAGATGGCTACCCCCGAAGCCTGAAGGCCCGCGACAGCTACCGTCAGATAACGTGTCCACTGCGTCAGCTTGTTGCGGCCTTCTTGCCCATCCTTTTGGAGCTGGGCAATCGAAGGAACAACGCTTCCCATCAACTGGATGATGATCGAAGCCGAGATGTAAGGCATGATTCCAAGGGCAAAGACTGCCGCATGGGAAAATGCTCCACCCACGAACAAGTTGTACATGTTGAACAAGTCGTTCGACGACTGCGAGAAGAACGCCCTCAGAGCATTGGTGTCAACACCCGGCACGGGGATCAAGCCCCCGAGACGGTAAATGATCAACAAGCCCAGCGTGAACAGAATACGTCCACGCAGATCGGGGATCTTCCAGACGTTGACGAGACTGCTCAGAAACCGCATCAGGCTTCCCCGGTGATTTCGACGATCAATTCGACCTTGCCGCCAGCGGCTTCGATCGACTTGCGTGCACCTGCAGAAACGGCATGGACAGCGAAGGTCTTGGCGGACTTCAGCTCAGCGTCACCAATGATCTTGATGCGCTTGCTGATCGAACGGATCAGACCTGCAGCCTTCAGCGAAGCGGCGTCGACCACGGCACCTTCAAAGGAGTCAAGACGCTTGAGAGCGACTTCTTGAGCACCTTCGATATGCGAGTTGAAGCCACGCTTGGGCAGGCGGCGTGCCAAGGGCATCTGGCCACCTTCGAAGTCGCGCTTGGCCTTGTTGCCCGAGCGTGAGCGCGCGCCGTTATTGCCACGACCAGCGGTAGAACCGTTGCCCGAGCCTTCACCGCGACCGCGACGCTTGGTTTCCTTCTTCGCCCCAGGCTGGGGCTTGAGCTGATTGAGATTCACGCTTCCACTTCCTTCACAGTGACGAGGTGGGCGACCACACGCAGCTGACCGCGCACCTGCGGAGTGTCCGCGTGCTTGACGGAGTGGCGGATCTTGCGCAGACCCAAGGCTTCGATGGTACGAACCTGGGGCTGTGTGCAGCGGACGGTGCTGCGAACCTGGGTAATTTCAAGGATCTTGGCCATGTTGTCCTCAGGCACGAAGCTTCTGGTATTCGGCCTTGGTCTTCAAGGAACGGAGTCCCTGAAGCGTAGCCTTCACCACATTGTGGGGATTGGTCGAACCCAGCTGCTTGGTGAGAATGTTGTGCACACCAGCCAGTTCAAGGACGGCGCGAGCGGCACCACCAGCGATCACACCAGTACCGGCCGAGGCCGGCTTCATGATGATCTTGGCTGCGCCGTACTTCGTGAACGTCTCGTGCGGAATGGTGTGCTTGAAGAGGGGCACTTCGAAAACGTGCTTGCGCGCATTCTCGGTGCCCTTGCGGATCGCTTCAGCCACGTCATTCGCCTTACCGGTTCCGATACCGACCTTGCCTGCGCCGTTACCGACGACGACAAGAGCGTTGAAGCCGAAACGACGTCCGCCCTTCACCACCTTGGCGACGCGGTTGATCGAAACGACCTTTTCCTGGAACTCGGCTTCGGCCGTGGGGGCAAACTCTTTTTCGTTCACCGACATCTCAGAACTCCAGTCCGGCTGCGCGCGCACCTTCGGCAACTGCCTTGATGCGTCCGTGGTACAGGTATCCACCGCGATCGAAAACGATGGCAGTGATGCCCAAAGCCTTCGCCTTCTCGCCGAGCAGTTCACCCATAGCCCGAGACTTGTCGGTCTTGGTGGCTTCGGCACCAGCCTTGGCAGCAACTTCTTCCGAAGAGGTCACCAGCTGGATCAGCGAACGGCCGGTCGTGTCATCCACGACCTGAGCGAAAATATTGTTGAGGCTGCGACGGACGCAAAGGCGAGGGCGTTCAGTAGTGCCCGAAACCTTGCGACGAACGCGGCTGTGACGAGCCTTGCGGGACTCGATCCTCTGACTAGCAATCTTGGACATTCGTCATTCCCCCCGTTAACCCGACTTCTTGCCGGCCTTGCGGCGGATCGTCTCGTCGCTGTACTTGACGCCCTTGCCCTTATAGGGCTCCGGCTCACGGAAACCGCGCAGTTCAGCGGCCACTTGACCGACGAGCTGTTTGTCGATGCCTTCGACGACGATCTTGGTCTGGGTTTCCATCTTGATGGAAATGCCAGCCGGAGCATCGTAGACGACGGGGTGCGAGAAGCCGAGGAACAAGGTGATGGCCGTGCCCTTCTGCTCGCCGCGGTAACCCACGCCGACAATGTCCAGTTCCTTCTTGTACCCTTCGGAGACACCCTTCACCATATTGGCGACGATGGCCCGCTGGGTCCCATGAAGAGCCCGGACCTTGGGCTCGTTCGAGTTGCGCTTGAACTCGATGCTTCCCTCTTCGAGGACGATCTCGATGGTGGGATGCACGAAATAGGTGAGCTTGCCCTTCGGGCCCTCGACCGTGAGATCACGGCCCTTGAGGGTTGCCTTTACCTTGCCGAGTGCGATGGGATTTTTGCCAATACGAGACATATCTTCACCACACCTTGCAGAGGATCTCGCCGCCGACATTGGCGGCACGGGACTGCACATCCGTCATCACGCCTTGCGGCGTGGAGAGGATGGCATAACCCAGGCCATTGATGACCTGGGGGATCTCCTTGGCTCCGGCATAACGCCGACGCCCCGGAGTCGAGACGCGTTCGAGTCCGTGAATCACGGAGTCGCGTCCATTGTACTTGAGTAGAATCTTGATGATACCCTGACGCTTGTCGTCTACGACGACAAACTTGCGGATAAACCCTGTATCCTGCAGTACACGAGCAATGTCGCGCTTGAGGTTGGACGCGGGAATCTCCACCGTCCGGTGCCCTGCGCTCACCGCATTGCGTATGCGGGTCAGGAAATCGCCGATCTGATCGCTGCTGGCCATTTCTTCAGAACTCCCGGTGGGTGGTTACCAACTCGACTTTGTGACGCCAGGCAGATCTCCCGCGAGAGCCATCTCGCGGAAGCATATTCTGCACAGGCCGAAATCCCGCAGGAAGGCGCGTGGGCGCCCGCAACGGCGGCAGCGGTTATAGCGACGCACCGTGAACTTCGGTGTCTTGCGCTGCTTCTCGATCATTGCGCGTCTTGCCATGATCTCCTCAGTTCTTGCGGAACGGCATGCCAAGACCCTCAAGGAGAGAGTAGGCCTGCTCGTCGTTAGGTGCGCTGGTGACGAAGGTGATGTTCATTCCCAGGATCGACTCGACCTTGTCGAAATCGATTTCCAGGAAGATGATGTGCTCTTTCACGCCAAGCGTGTAAGAACCACGACCATCGAATCCCTTGCGGGAGACGCCACGGAAGTCACGCACGCGTGGAAGGCTGATGTGGATGAAGCGCTCGAGGAATTCCCACATGCGCTCACCGTGCAAAGTGACCTTGGCACCGATGGCCTGTCCTTCGCGCAGCTTGAAGTTCGAGATCGCCTTCTTGGCGCGGGTGATCACGGGCTTCTGACCAGTGATGGCACCGAGCGTTTTGACGGCTTCCTCGATGAGCTTGGGATTCTGGGTGGCCTTGCCAACGCCCATGTTGAGCACGATCTTCTCGAGCTTGGGGGTCTGCATGACGTTCTTGAGTTCGAACTTGTCGCGCAGAGCTCCGGCCACCTGATTCGTGTATTTATCCTTAAGAAGGTTCATATCCTACCTCAGATTGCCTGGCCGGACTTCTTGGAGACGCGCTGGCGGATGCCGTCGGCGTTGGCACGAATTGCCACACGAACCGGACGACCTTCCTTGCCCGAAACCACCATCACGTTGGACACGTGAATGGGGGCTTCGATCTGCTTCACGCCACCCTTGGGATCGTTCATGCTGGGACGAACGTGCTTCTTTGCGAGGTTCACGCCTTCGACGACAACCTTCAGCTCGGAAGGGATTGCACGGAGGACAGTGCCCTCGGTTCCCTTGTCCTTGCCGGAGAGCACCACGACGCGGTCACCCTTTTTGATCTTCATAGCCATATTAGATCACCTCCGGTGCGAGGGATACGATCTTCATGAACTGGCGCTCACGCAGCTCGCGAGCCACAGGTCCGAAAATGCGGGTGGCACGCGGCTCACCTTCGGCATTGACGATCACGGCAGCATTGTCACCGAAGCGGACGTAGGAGCCGTCCTTGCGACGAATGGCATTGCGAGTGCGGACGATGACGGCCTTCTGGACCGAGCCCTTCTTCACGGGAGCACCGGGAGAAGCGGCCTTGACAGCCACGACGATGATGTCACCGACACCAGCGTAGCGACGCTTGGAGCCACCGAGCACCTTGATGCACATGACTTCCTTGGCACCAGAGTTGTCTGCGACGATAAGACGAGATTGTTGCTGAATCATTCTTGCATCCCTCCGCTTACTTGGCCTTCTCGACCACGCGGACCAGACGCCAGCGCTTCAGCTTCGAGAGAGGACGGGTCTCCATGATCTCGACCACGTCGCCTTCCTTCGCCTCGCCGGCTTCGTCATGGGCCATGAACTTGGTGCTCAGGGTGACCACGCGACCGTATTTCGGGTGGCGCTTCTTGCGCTCGACCAGAACCGAGATGCTCTTCTGCATCTTGGCACTGACGACCTTTCCGACCACCACCTTGCGACGAGCGCGTGCGGCAGCCTGTTCCTGGACAACTTCCGTCATCGAATCCCCCGCTGCTTCTCGGTGATGATGGTGTTGATCCGAGCGATCTCGCGGCGGGTTGCGCGCAGAGACGAAGGATCTTCCAACTTATTCAGAGCCTGGTCGAGGTTCTTCTGGAACAAGTTGTCTTTGAGTTCAGTCAATTTAACATTCAGTGCGTCGATATCGAGCACGCGAATGTCATTTGCCTTCTGCTGCTTCATAGGATATCCACTCCCACGATCTTGGCCGTGATGGGCAGCTTCTGGGCGGCAAGGCGAAGAGCCTCTTTGGCGATCTCGGGAGAGACGCCAGCCACTTCGAACATCACGCGACCGGGATGAACGACAGCGACCCAACCTTCGACGTTGCCCTTACCAGAACCCTGACGGGTTTCTGCGGGCTTCTTGGTGAAGGTCTTGTCCGGAAAAATCCGGATCCAGACCTTGCCGCCACGCTTCATGTGGCGGGTCATGGTGACACGAGCCGCCTCAATCTGGCGGTTGGTAATCCACGCGGGCTCAAGGGCTTGGAGACCGTACTCGCCGAACGACACATTGGCGCCGCGAGTGGTCTCACCCTTCATGTGCCCACGCTGCATCTTGCGATGCTTGACTCTCTTCGGGCTCAGCATGGCTTATTGATCCCTTCCGTCTTCATCCAGCGCGCGGTTGCGACGGATGATCTCGCCCTTGCAGATCCACACCTTGACACCAACGGTGCCCGAGGGGGTGTGAGCGGTAGAGGTTGCGTAATCGATGTCGGCGCGCAGGGTGTGCAGAGGAATGCGACCCTCGCGGTACTTCTCGACGCGAGCAATTTCGGCACCGCCGAGGCGGCCTCCGCACTGCACCTTGATGCCTTCGGCACCCAGACGCATGGCGGTCGAAATGGCCTTCTTCATCGTGCGGCGGAATGCCACGCGTTTCTCGAGCTGCTTCGCAATGTTCTCAGCAACCAGAGCAGCATCAACTTCGGGACGCTTGATCTCACGAATGTTGATGTAGATCTCTTTGCCGGTCAAGTGCTGCAGTTCGCTCTTGAGACGTTCGACTTCCTCACCCTTCTTGCCGATGACGATGCCAGGGCGAGCGGTGAAGATGTTGACGGTGACCTTCTTGACGGTGCGCTCGATGCCGACCGAAGAAATCGATGCGTGCTGCATGCGCTTCTTCAAGTAGCGACGGAGCAGGAGATCCTCATAGATGAGGTCTCCGTAGACCTTGCCTTCAGCGTACCAACGGCTGTTCCAAGTGCGAATGATGCCCAGTCGGAGGCCGGTAGGAATGACTTTGTGACCCATTCGGCTCTTACTCCTGGTTCGAGACGACGACGGTGATGTGGGACATCTTCTTGAGAATGCGGAAGGCGCGTCCCTGAGCATGCGGTTGAACCCGCTTCATCATGGGGCCTTCGTCGATCATAACGGTCTTGACCACGAGGGACTCGACGTCGTACTGACCTTCTGCATCCTTGACCTGGAAGTTGGCCAAAGCAGACTTGAGAGCCTTCTCAAGGAGGTAGGCACCCTTGTTGCGGCGACGGATCGCTGCGAGGGTAACCAGGGCCTCGTTGACAGACTTCTTGCGGATGTGCTTGGCGACGATCCGAAGCTTCTGTGTGCCCGAACGGACAAACGTGGATTTGGCGAGAGCTTCCATTACTTCTTGCCCTTTTCGTTCTTGGCGGCGGTATGCCCCTTGAACGTACGGGTGGGTGCAAACTCGCCGAGCTTGTGACCAACCATGTTCTCGGAGATGTACACCGGAATGAACTGCTTGCCGTTGTGGACCGCGAAGGTCGTACCGACGAAATCGGGCGTGATCATCGACCGGCGCGACCAGGTCTTGATGGGAGCCTTCTTGCCCGAGGCGTTGGCAGCAGTGACCTTGGCGATCACGTGGCTGTCAACGAAGGCGCCTTTCTTCAAGGAACGAGACATTGCTTCTTCCCCGCTTACTTAAGGTGGCGCGAGCGGACGATGAACTTGTCCGTCCTCTTGTTGTTTCGAGTGCGGCCGCCCTTGGCCTTCTTGCCCCAGGGCGAAACCGGTTGACGACCGCCGGAGGTCTTGCCTTCGCCACCGCCCATGGGGTGATCGACCGGGTTCATGGCAACGCCACGAACCGAAGGACGCCAACCCATGTGACGCTTGCGACCGGCAGAACCGAGCGAAACGTTTTCGTGCTCCAGATTGCCCACCTGGCCGATGACGGCATAGCAGACACCAAGAACCTTGCGGTACTCGCCGGAAGGCAGCTTGACCGTGACGTACTTGCCGTCACGAGCAGAGACTTCGGCGAGAGCTCCTGCCGAGCGCACCATCTGGGCGCCACGACCGGGCTGCAGCTCAATGCAGTGCACCATGGTGCCCAGGGGAATCTTCTCAAGGGGAAGGGCATTGCCGATCTCGATGGGAGCTTCCGGGCCCGACACGATGGTCTGGCCGACCTTGAGGTCCTTGGGAGCCAAGATGTAGCGACGCTGGCCATCCACATACATCACCAGAGCGATGCGAGCCGAACGGTTCGGATCGTACTCGATGGTCTCGATGGTAGCGGTCACGCCGATGCGATCGCGCTTGAAGTCGACCTTACGAAGCAGACGCTTGACACCGCCGCCGCGATGGCGGCAAGTGATGCGACCCTGGGCATTGCGACCACCAGTGATGCGCTTGCCAAAGGTGAGAGGCTTGTAAGGCTTGTCGGTCGTGATCTCCGCGAAGTCCGAAACGGTCTTGAAGCGGAGAACAGGAGTCAAGGGATTAAAAGACTTGACTGGCATGGATTAAACTCCCTCCAGACGCTCGATGGTCTGGCCATCTTCGAGGCGGACGAAAGCCTTCTTCCAGTCTGCGCGATAGCCAAGGCCCTTGCGGACGCGCTTGAGCTTGCCAGAGAAGTTGGCCGTGCGGACGTCCAGGACCTTCACACCGAAGGTCTTGGAGACAGCGTCAGCGATCTCGATCTTGCTGGCTTTGACCGAGACTTCGAACGTGTACAGGCTACCGGTGTAGCGCTGCATGGTCGACTTCTCGGTGATCAGCGGACGACGGATGATTTCACCTACGTGTTTCATGCGTTCCCCCGAACAACCAGCGCTTCGATGGCGCTCTGTGCGAGCACGACCGAGTTGGCCTTGATGACATCGTGGACACTGACGTCCTGAGCGCGGCGCACTTCGATGTTGGGAATGTTGCGGGAAGCGAGAACCAGGTTCTCGTTCGCTTCATTCACCACCAGAAGGGTCTTGCCGGTCAGTCCGGTATTGGAAAGGACAGAAGCGAAAGCCTTGGTCTTGGGCGTGGCGAAAGCCAGCTGTTCGAACACGGCGATCTGACCGCCAGCGGCGCGCATGCTGAGTGCGCTGACCAGGGCGACCGTCTTTGCCTTCTTGTTGAGCTTGCGGGAGTAGTCACGGGGCACCGGCGCGAACGCCTTGCCACCACGAGCACTCACTGGAGAAGTGGAACGGCCCTGACGAGCGTGTCCAGTTCCCTTCTGCTTGAAGGGCTTCTTGTTCGTTCCCGAAACAAGAGCGCGATTCTTGCCCATCGAGGTGCCCTGGCGCTGATTGCCCAGGTGAACCACGATCGCCTCATGCAGCAGGGCTTCGTTCACAGTCTGTCCGAACAGTGCGTCCGGCAGCTCGAACTCGCCCTTGCGCACGCCTTCGGCGCTGAAAAGAGCAGCCTTGGCCATCAGTTCTTCTCCACAAAAACGGTTCCGTTGATCGGACCGGGAATGGCTCCCTTGATGAACAGCAGGTTGCGCTCGGCATCCACTTTCACCAACGAGAGATTGCGAATCGTGCGATTCTGGTTGCCGTACTGACCAGCCAGCTTCTTGCCGGGGAAAGTGCGAGCAGGGTAGGTGTGAGAACCCACCGAACCAGGAGCGCGGTGATTCACGTTACCGTGAGTTTCGCGTCCACGACGGAAGTTGTGACGCTTGATGGTACCGGCGAAGCCGCGACCCTTCGTGACGCCCTGGACGTTGACGTACTTGACACCTTCGAAGATGGCGACAGTGACGTCATCACCCAAGACCGGAGCGGTGCCGACGATCGCGAATTCGCGAACCGTGACAGCGACCGGAGCATTCGCCTTGGCGAAGTGTCCGATTTCCGGCTTGAGGGAGTTCTTTTCCTTCTTGGCACCGTAGCCCAGCTGGACTGCGGAATAGCCGTCGTTTTCCTCGGTACGAACCTGCGAAACGCGATTTGGGGCCGCTTCGACCACCGTCACGCCCACGCAGGAGCCGTCTTCGAGGAAGACTTGGGTCATGCCCAGCTTCGTTCCAATGAGACCCTTCATGCGATTACACCTTGATTTCGACTTCGACGCCGGCCGGAAGATCAAGCTTCATCAGCGACTCGATAGTCTGAGGAGTAGTGTCCAGGATGTCGATCAAGCGCTTGTGGACGCGGACCTCGAACTGTTCGCGCGACTTCTTGTCGACGTGCGGCGAACGCAGAACGGTGTACACGCTGCGATTGGTCGGCAGGGGCACCGGGCCCGAGATACGGGCTCCAGTATTTTTTGCAGTGCGAACGATGTCCGCCGCAGACTTGTCAATCATGCGGTGGTCGAACGACTTCAGGCGAATGCGAATGGTTTCTCCGGACATTTTCCTGCTCTTACTTGACGATTTCAGTGACAGTGCCAGCACCGACGGTGCGGCCACCTTCACGGATGGCAAACTTCAGACCCTTGTCCATGGCGACCGGAGTGATGAGCTCAGCGGAGATCGAAATCGTATCGCCGGGCATCACCATCTCGACACCTTCGGGGAGCTCGATCGAGCCGGTCACGTCGGTGGTGCGGAAGTAGAACTGGGGACGGTAGCCCTTGAAGAACGGAGTGTGGCGACCACCCTCTTCCTTCGAAAGGACGTAGATCTCAGCCTTGAAGCCGACGTGCGGCTTGATCGAACCGGGCTTGGCCAAAACCTGGCCGCGCTCGATGTCGGACTTGTCGCAACCGCGAAGCAGGAGACCGACGTTGTCGCCAGCCTGACCCTGATCGAGCAACTTGCGGAACATTTCCACGCCAGTCACAACGAACTTCTTGGTCTCGTCGGTGAAGCCGACGCGCTCGACTTCTTCCTGGACCTTCACGATGCCCGACTCCACGCGGCCGGTGGCCACGGTGCCGCGACCGGTGATCGAGAAGACGTCTTCGACGGGCATCAGGAAGGGCTTGTCCACGGCACGCGCCGGCATCGGAATGAAGCTGTCGACAGCATTCATCAGGGCCTCGATGGAGGGCACGCCGTACTCGCCAGCGTCGCCTTCGAGGGACTTGAGGGCCGAACCGCGAATGATCGGGGTGTCGTCGCCGGGGAAGTTGTACTTCGAGAGCAACTCGCGAACTTCCATCTCGACCAGGTCGAGGAGCTCAGCGTCGTCGACCATGTCGCACTTGTTCATGTAGACAACGATCGCTGGAACGCCGACCTGACGAGCAAGCAAGATGTGCTCGCGAGTCTGGGGCATCGGGCCGTCAGTGGCTGCGCAAACCAGGATCGCGCCGTCCATCTGAGCGGCACCGGTGATCATGTTCTTGACGTAGTCCGCGTGTCCCGGACAGTCCACGTGAGCGTAGTGACGCTCATTGGACTCGTACTCGACGTGCGACGTATTGATCGTGATTCCACGAGCCTTCTCTTCAGGCGCGTTGTCGATCTGGTCGTAGCCCTTGGCCACGCCGCCGAACTTCTTGGCCATTGAGGTGGTGATCGCGGCGGTGAGTGTGGTCTTGCCGTGATCCACATGCCCGATCGTGCCGATGTTCATGTGCGGCTTGCTGCGATTGAACTTTTCCTTGGCCATGGTGCTAAAACCTTTGTCCGGTGGATTCTATCTGAGATGTCGTTGTTGAGTGGGGTTTCGGATCAGGCGTTAACCTGCCTCCGACGCTTCCACCCAGTCCAAAGGCTCAAGGGTTGTTTCCGCCTGGCCTCTGGAGAGAGAGCGATGCAATATACATAGCCCTAGGAGAGTCGACAAGAGGGAAACTGCATAAATCGCTGTCCCTGCTGATTTTGCCTCTATTTCTTGGATCTTGGCGCCCCTGCTTTGGAGCTCATGCAGGATATTTCCCACAAATTCGTGCGGCGTGTGCACCATCACCCGAAAACGAGGCTCTTCGATGTGCGCCTTGGCAGCCCGCAAGGTCTCGCGACAGAGGTGGTCGAGACACCGCTTCACCAGATGCAGAGCGCGCATCGGCTCGGGAGCAATCAGCTCGAACCCCAGACGCCATCGGACGCCATCGATATTCCCCAACCCACACACACCCACCAGACAAGCTTCGGAAACGGCCGCTTGAACCACCGTTTCAAAGGCTTCGAAGGCCTGATTCTCGTTTTCCAGCAGTACTCCGGCAGCAATCGGCTCGATTTCCGCCCAAGCCTGCACCACGACGCCATCGATCTCCAGGCGATTTTCCTGACGCCCAGAACTTTGAGCAACCCGTTCCCGCCGCACGACCCGAGGCGGCCGCGAAAGGAATCTCCCTTCGAAGTCCTCGCGCAAACGCACCACCGCCACTTCCAACTGCAATTCCCCCACCCCGCGCAAGCGCCACGCCCCGGTCTGCGGGTCGCGGCCACCGATCAAGGCGCCGTCTTCGTGCACCAGCACAGCCATGCCCTTTTCCAGCTGTTCCGAAGCAGCTTCGTCTTCAGGCTCCAGCAGGACTTCCAGCAGCGGTTGGTGGCTTTCCTGAGGCTCCAGCGAGATTTCCGGAGCTCCCGCAAGCAGGGTGTCGCCTGCGCGCCAATCGCCTTTGAGCACCATGGCAGCAATTTCTCCCACGCCCATGGAGTCTATAGGACGCAGGTCGTCTGCGAACACCGACATGATGCCGCAGATCGCGCCGCCATCGCCGCCCGGCTTGATGACCTGCTGCCCGACGGCGAAGGAGCCGCTCCAACTGCGCACCAAAGCCAGGTGCGTACCATCGCTCTGCACAGCACTGCGCACCACAAGCCCCAGACCAGGATGCCCTCTCCATGCTTCGGGAACGCTTGGCGGCGGCAGATAATGGCCCACAGCATCCAGAAGGATGTCGATGCCCACTCCCATCAGAGCGCTGCCAGCGCAGACAGGGACGAGCTTCCCGGCCCGGCAGCCCGCCCGCAATCCTCGCCGCAGCATCTCCGGCGTCGGCTCCCCGTCGTGGAACAGGATCTCGGTGAGTTCGTCGTCGAACAGCGACGCGCCATCCCACAACCGCTCCCGCCAGGGAGCTGCCGCCGCCTGCCACAACCTGGGGATCTCCGGGAGCGCATACAGCTCCGTTCCTCGCAAACGCACCGCCTTCCAGGTGACCAGATCCACCCAGCCTTCCAGACCCGCATTGCCAAGCATTGGCCACACCAGAGGCACCGGGGTCTGCGGATAACTTTCGCGCATCTGCCCGATGAGCCGCTCGAAGTCGGCACCCGGAACATCGAGCTTGTTGGCGAAAGCGATGCGCGGAAGACCGAAACGGTCGGCTTCGCGCCACACGGCCAGGCTGCGCGGCTCCACTCCGCGAACGCCGCAGAAGACCGCCACGGCACCATCCAGGACCCGCAGACTGCGGACAACTTCCAGACCGAAGTCAATGTGGCCCGGTGTGTCCACGAGATTGATGCGCAAGCCTTTCCAGCCGAAGCTGGCCACCGCCGAGCGGATGGTGATGCCACGGCGCTGCTCCTCGCGCAGGTAATCCATGGTCGTCTGCCCATCGTCCACGGTCCCCGCCACCGAAATGGCCCCGCTGCGCACCAGGAGAGCTTCGGAGAGCGTCGTCTTGCCCGCATCCACATGCGCGATGATGCCGAGATTGCGAAGCTTGCGAGATGGTTCCATGAGGTCGCAAAGGTACTTGCCTCGCCTCTGCAGCATCGCCGCCATTCTTTCTATGATGCCTTCATGGACATCCAGAAAAGTGTTCGCGAAGACCTGAAGCGCCGCCTGATCGACTGGTTCGCCAGCGAGCGCGACGAACCTTTGAGCAACCTCGGAGCCGATCTGCTTCTGGATTTCCTGGACGAGGAGATCGGCTGGGCCTGGTACAATCAAGGAAACCAGGATGCCCGCAGGCAACTAGAAAAGGACTTCAGCAACCTGAACGAACGGTTGGAGATCCTGGAGCGCATTCCTCCGCGCTCCCGCTGAGCTCTAGAGGGCGATCGTCAATCCGGCATGGACGGCGGCCGTCCATTGCGGCGCAGAAAAGACCCGCATGGTCGCTGTCGACGGATCGGGACGCAGGATGCTCCATTCCAACGGAATCCGCACGTACAGTCCCATGTTGCGCCGCAGCGACCCCACGCCCGGCCACAGTCCTTCGAAGTCCCACAGGAACGCGATGTCCGCCCCCACCAGCGGCTCAATTTCCCCGGTACCCTCGCCACTCACCGGCAACCGCAAACCCGCATGCACCCCAACGGCGCTTTGGAAGTGCCGTGTGCCAAGCCCGGCCAGCCCGATTCCCAATTGAAGCTCCAGCCCGGAATTGATCTGCTCGATCGCCTTGGAGCCCGTGTCGCGGTAGATGTTCTGGGTCCACCAGGTCAGTTCGCCCGAAACCACCCCGGAAGCACCGGCCGTATCCCCAAGAATTCCATGCACCAAGAGCCCGATCTTGGACGACGAAAACAAACTTGAATCCGCCGGACGCGACGACATCACTTCCATCGCCCCTCCCGCCATCCAGTTCGGCTGATACACATAGGTGCCCCGCCCGCTCAGGAGACTGAGAGTCCCGGCACTTCCGGACCAATGCGCCAATCCAGCGCCTAAGGAACCGCTCATGCCCTGGGGAGCATGCAGCAAGCCGTCCGGCAGCAACTGCGCGCCTTGGGCTGCACCAAGGAGGGCCATCATTAGGGCGAGCATGAAGGAAAGATGCACAGCCACGCTCGGGAAGCGCACTCCCGATCGACAAATGTGAACTTTTTTTGACCGTTCCCCTTGAAACAGCCAAAGCCCCCCCTTATACTTTCTCTCACCAACGACGCGGGATTAGCTCAGTTGGTAGAGCGTCTCCTTGCCATGGAGAAGGTCGAGGGTTCGAGTCTCTTATCCCGCTTTCAAAAAGCCCCTGGAGTTTATCCAGGGGTCTTTTTGCTTTGAATCGATCCATGACCGTCGTTCCGGAGTGCCGGAGGATGGTGCAGGCAGCACCTGCAAATGACCTGCAGCGGCCAGTAGGCTGTCGCGGGCTTCCTTGCTATCTTGAGACCAACTGGGAGCCAAAGCCTTCGACAGGCATGGCTTCCGAATTATCCCGGCGGACCGATCCGCCCTGTCGCCGATTCGCTCTTGAACGCGAAAAGGCCTTCGAAGGAGTTTTGCTGATGCCCAGAACCCAGATCGATATGAAGCCCTGGCAGGATTTCCGCGGCAAGGACGAAGGTCTGCTGCTGCACATCCACACCTCCCGCGAAGCCGTCATGCCGGTGCGCGACGCCTTGGACGAATTCGGGAAAGGCCAGCAGACCGAGCCCAACTACGAGACCGGAACGTTCGGACTGGTCGGCCCTTCGATGGTCAAGATCCGCAATTCGCTGGTCAAGAACAAGAAGCGCTGGATCTTCTTCGGCACCTTTTACGATGGGCTCGACAAGGATCGCAAGGGCAAGTTCCTGGTCATCGGCTACATGCGCATCGACAAGATCCGCGACGTCCGCAATATCCACATCCACAAGTGGATGCGCGAAGCCCGCGAGGAGAATGCCCTTTCCAGCTACTTCGAGATGGAGCACTGCTGGGCGCTCTACAGCGACGAGATGAAGTTCTTTGCACCGGCCGACGCCTTCGAGGTCACTCCGGCCCTGGCCAAGCAGTGGGGAGCCACCAACGGCAAGCTGACGCGCCAGACGCGTCTGGCCCTGGAGCCCAACGCCGTGGCCACCATGCGCGAGTACTTCACCTCCAAGCCCGACATGAGCGAGGAATACATCGCCACCGTGCGCGAATTCCAAGCCTTCTTGAAAGACGACGAGGAAGACGAGGCGTGAACCTCTTGGCCGGAGACATCGTGACCGCACCGGGATTTCCTTGTGCGGCCGTTTGTCTGGATCCTCAGGAGCTGGCATGGAACGACGTTTCCGGAGTGGTTTCCGGCACGCTTGAGACCTTTGCCCAAGGCAGAAACGTGGAGATCCTGCGCCTGCCCGGGATGCTGCGCCGCAGGGAGAACGGAGCCTTTCCGCCCAGTCTCGATCCGCGCCACACCACCATTCCCGAGCGGGAACTGGTGGCCTTTCTGATGGCTGGCCACCCCGTTGACCGGGACGAGGCTCTTCCCTTCGTGTTGCGATCGGCAAGAGCCCAAATCGGGCACGACTTCCTGACCGACGACGCAGACGATGCCCTGCGCGAAACCGCAAGTATCGTATTTGTCCTGAATTCCTGGCTAGTGGCCGAGTGCTGCCACGGCGTGCGCATCCACCCGGCGCTTTCGCTGGCAGATCTGCACAACGGTCACTTCGAGCACATCAAGATCTGACCCCCCAAGGATGGTCAGTCGCGATCCCAGCCCAACTGGCTCTCCATCGCCTTGCCGCAAAGCTCCTTGGGCACGTCCATCCCCAATAGCGTGGGTAGGACAGCATTCCCAAGCCCGAATCGAGTGAGCGCCTCGGCGTAGTTGAGCACGGCGTCCTCGTCGGTCGGCGCGGCCTGCACAGCCTTGCGAAAGAACTCCAGCGCGACCTGCCGGAAATTCTGCCGCCATGCCGCCACCCCGAGCCCGCTCCAGGCGCGCGGACCGCTGGCATCCCGATCCAGGGCTTCAAAAAACGGAAACATGGCTTCGCGCCACATCTCCGAGGCCAGCAGATCCTCGCCCTTCTGGCACAGCTGCGCGGCTTGCTGCATCGCCGATGTCGGTGACTGCCGAAAGATATCCAGATGTTTGGCCTGCGGCAATCGCCGGGCGGCTTGAGCCAAGATGGCCGCCGCCTGCTCTTCCCGATCCAAGGCGCGCCCGATGGCCAACAGGTTGTCGGCATTGTCGATGTCTTCAGGCGCGGCATCGAAGGCAGTCAGCATTAAGGCCCATGCGTGTTCCAGGCGGCCTTGCTGAAACGCCACCACGCCCAGCCCTTGCACCGGTTTCCAGGCAAAGGGATTGCGATTGCGCGCCTGCTCGAACTGTTCCTGGGCAGCATCCCAATCCCCGCGTTCACAGGCCAGCTTGGCCATCTCACACAGCTGATCGCTTTCCTCAGGACTCAAGCGGCTCTGGAGATGAACATCCAGGTTCTCCGACGCATTCACTTCATCCATCCCAGCCCCCAGCTTGCAAGCAGTGCAGCGCCCATGGCCAATCGGTACCAGGCAAACGGGACAAAATTGCGGGTCTGGACGAACTTCAGCAGCCACTTCACCGCCAAGAAGGCGGACAATGTGGCCACAGCAAAGGCCACGAGAGTGTCCGGTGCTGTCAGTTCAGCTCCGTAGCCAGCCTTGATGGTGCCCAAAATCTCCTTGCCACCTGCCGCTAGCATGGTCGGAATGCCCACTAGGAAAGCAAATCGGACCGCTTCGGGGCGAGCGAGTCCGAAGGCCAGAGCCATCATCACGGCCGCACCCGAGCGGGAGGTTCCGGGAAATCCAGCCGCCAGCAACTGGGCGGCCGCCACGGCAATCGCCACGTTCCAGCCGATGCGAGTCGTTGTCGCTTTGCCGGCCTTGGCTTCCACCCAGAAGATCAGGAGGCCGCCGATGAAGGTCGCCAAGGCGATGGGAAGGACCGTCTCAGGCAACTTGAGGCCCAGTGTCTTCATGAGCAACCCACCGATGCCGGTGAGCACGAAGCTGGCGCCCAGCTTGATCACTTCATCGCGTTTTTCGGGATCCCCCAAGCCGGTGAGCAGATCCACGATGTGCTGCCAGAAGACCACGATGGCAGCAAAGATGGGGCCGACCTGAATCAGGACGTTGAAGGCATCCGATTTCTGACTGCCAAGCAAATGCTCGGCGATCAGCAGGTGTCCGGTGGAAGAGATGGGGAGGAATTCCGTGATGCCCTCGACCAGACCGAGGACGATGTTGTCAAGCATCGTGGGAATATAGAGCCTTGTGCGCCCTGCCGGAAGGCTCCATGGATCTTATCGCCCTTGCCGCACCGCATCCCAGGTCTTGAAGCCGCCTGAGACGTTGCACACGTCATCGTACCCGTGCTGGCGGAGGACGCGTTCCGAGAGGTAGCCGCGGATCCCCACCCCGCAGTAGATCACGACCTTGCGATCCTTGGGAACTTCGGACAAGCGCTCGCGCAATTCCGTATTGGGGATCAGGACGGCCCCCTCCACATGTCCCGCAGCAAACTCACCCGGCGTACGGGCATCGAGCAGGAAGGCACCTTCGGCGGCCATCGTCTCGGCTTCTTTCCAGCTCACGGGATGTGTCAGACCCTGCATGGCATTCATGGCGATGAAGCCCGCGTAGTTGAGCGCATCCTTGGCGCCAGCGTAAGGAGGGGCATAGGCGTGCTCGAATTCCGCCAGGTCGCGCACCGTGGCCCCCATCGCCAGGAAGGCTGCGAAGGCATCAATGCGCTTGTCGGCACCTGCCTGACCGATGGCCTGGGCTCCCAGGAGCGCCCCCGACTCCGGATCGTAGACGACCTTCAGGGACAGCGGCTTGGCTCCCGGATAGTAGCTGGCGTGGCTGGAGGGATGCACCACCACCGAAGCCGCGCGCATGCCTTCCCGCACGCAGAACTTCTCGGCCAGCCCGGTCGAGGCAACCGTGAGATCGAACACCTTCGCCACGGCCGTGCCCAAGGCACCCTTCCAGCGACGAGCAGCGTCTCCGAAGACGATGTTCTCGGCGGCGATGCGGGCCTGCTTGTTGGCCGGACCGGCCAGCGGGACAGGCTGGGGCTTTCCCGTGAGCGGACTGGGAAATACGATGGCGTCCCCCACCGCCCACACGTCTGCGATGGAGGTGCGCAGACGGTCGTCCACGACCACATAGCCGCGCTCGTCCACGGCCATGCCGGATTCCCGAGCCAGCCGCGTGTCGGGACGCACCCCGATCGAGAGGATCACCAGCTCGGTCGCGATCCGACGGCCTGACTTCAGTTCCACCTCCAAGGCGTCCGGGCCGGCGTGGAAGGCCACGATGCCGTCGGCCAGCACCAGTTCCACGCCCTTGTCGCGGATGTGCCCGTGCACCAAAGCCGCCATTTCCGGATCGATCGGAGCCATCACCTGGTCCATGGCCTCCACGATCGCGACCTTCATGCCGCGGTGATGAAGATTCTCTGCCATCTCCAGCCCGATGAAGCCCCCGCCGATCACCAAGGCGCTCGCAGGCTTCTTCTCGTCCACGTGCGCCTTGATGCGATCGATGTCGGGCACCGAACGCAGCGTGAACACCCGGGCGTCGTCGATCCCAGGGATGTCAGGGCGCAACGGCTCGGCTCCGGGGGAATAGAGCAGGGCATCGTAGGCTTCGTCGACTTCGATCCCCGTCTCGAGATCGCGCACCCGTACGGTCTTGGCCTCCCCATGGATGGAAAGCACCTCATGCCGAACCTTCACCTCCACGTTCAAGGTCGCCTTGAACTTCGCGGCATTCATCAGGAACAGCTTCTCGCGGTCCGTGATCGCACCGCCTGCGTAGTACGGCAAGCCGCAATTGGCGTAGCTGACGTGCTCGCCCCGTTCGAAGAGCACGATGTCGGCAGCCTCGTCCAAGCGTCGCAGCCGTGCCGCCGTACTGGCCCCGCCCGCGACCCCACCGATGATCAGATAACGCATGATGTCCCCCGCTTCGGAATGATCGGCCCGACCCCGAGTCGCCAGGGCGAACCGGGATGTCTCTGCTTTCTTGGACGCGTCAACGGACAGGGAAGTTACAGCATCGTTCAATGTCCCGATGCCCCCAGACATTGCTACGATTGACCGATGCGTCGCCTCGGAACTGCTCTGCTGCTTGCCGTACTTGCCTCCCTCGGACTTCTCACCTGGCTGCTCCTGGCCCCAGGAGCCAATCCCGAGGCCCTGCCCTTTCGTGTGGAGCGGGCCGAGCACTTGGCCTCCGTAGCCGCCCGACTGGAGTCCCAAGGCCTGATCAAGAGCCCCATGGCCTTCAAGATCCTGGCCCGCATCCGCCACCTGGACCGCAACCTGCGCCCAGGGCGCCGCGCCCTACCTGCTCACGCCTCCACCTGGAGCGTATTGGAGGCCTTGCGCCAGAAGCCCGTTCCAAGCCGCGTCGCGGTCCCCGAGGGCCGCACCTGCTGGGACATCGCCGGTATCCTGGACAAGGCCAAGCTCACCGACAGCCTGACCTTCGCAGGACTCTGCGAAGATGCCAGCCTTGCCAAAAAGCTCCACCTGCCTGCGACTCGCCTGGAAGGGTATCTGTTCCCGGACACCTACCTGTTCGACGGATCCGAGACCCCTCGCGAGATCGCCACCGCCATGACGCACCATTTCCGCGAGGTTTGGAGCGGATTGGACACGGCCCATTCCGCCAGCTTCCGGGAACTGGGGCCCACCGGAGTCCTGACCCTGGCCAGCATCGTGGAACGCGAGGCCGCGGCACGCTCAGAATGTCCGCTCATCGCAGGAGTCTTCTACAAGCGGCTGCAGACAGGCATGACCTTGGGCGCAGATCCGACGGTCCGCTACGCCCTGCGCAAGTTCACCGGAGGCCTCACCGTATCGGACCTGGCAGTAGAATCCCCGTACAACACCCGCAAGTTCACGGGCCTACCTCCCGGTCCCATCTCCAATCCCGGCAGGGATGCCCTGAAGGCCGCCTTGCATCCCGATACGGTGAAGGGATACCTGTACTTCGTGGCCAAGGACGACGGCAGCCGCCAACACGACTTTTCCAGCGACTACAACGCCTTCCTGCGCGACAAGCACGCCGCCGCCAAGAAGCGGGCGGCATCGGGGCAGCAAGCCCCCTGACGTGCGTCAATCTTCGCGTCCCAGCCATCGTTCCAGCACATCGGACAGATGCTGCGGAACCAGCGGCTTGACGATGAAGTCGTCCATGCCCACGGCAAAGCAGGCTTCCTGGTCCTCGCGGGTGGCGTTGGCGGTCATGGCGATGATCGGGATCTGCCGATCGGGATCTGCGGCGCGGATCGCCCGGGTGGCGTCGAAGCCGTTCATCTCCGGCATCTGGCAGTCCATCAACACCAGCCGATAGGGATTCGCCTGCCAGGCGGCGATGGCTTCCAAGCCGTTGCCTGCGATGTCCACGCTCAGTCCCATGCTTTCCAGCATGCCCTGCGCCACCATCTGGTTGACGGGATTGTCTTCCACCAGCAGCACCTTGGCCCCAACCGGCAGATGCGGCTCCGGGAAGAAGAACGACGACGCGGGCTCGGGGAAGGTGGAGTCCTCATGCGCCAGCACCTGGGTGAGCAGCTCACGCAGACGCCTGCGATGGAACGGCTTGGACAGGACATGCTGGTAGAGGTGCCCGGAGCCCGAGCGTCCCAACCGTACCATGGCCACCACGGGAATCCAAGAAAACCGATCGTCGTGACGAATCGCAGCCAGCAGAGACCCTTCCTTCGCCCCTCCAGGAAAGTCCGCATCCACGATCACCATGGCGAATCGATGGCGGCCCTGCCCTAAGATGTCAAGTCCCTCGGCCACAGAACCCGCATCATGGACACGCGCGCCCATGGACATCAGGCGCTCCCGCAGATCGGCCCGCAGCGCAAGGCTGGGACTCACTATCAGGATCCGAGCACGCTTCAGATTCAGTGGTTCCTCGTGCCGCCGCGTGCCCCCTAAAGGCATGCGGACACTGAACCAGAATTCTGTGCCGCCACTCTCGCCTGGATTGACGCCGATTTCGCCGTCCATCTTCTGAACCAATTGACGCGAGATCGCAAGCCCGAGCCCCGTTCCTCCAAACTTGCGCGTCGTGGATGCGTCCACCTGGGTGAACAACTGAAACAGGCCGGACAACTTGTCCGAAGGGATCCCGATTCCGGTGTCTTGGACGGAGAAACGCAGCGTCACGTCCTCTGTGGAACGGTCCATCTCAGCCACCCGCACCACCACATGCCCTTCCGCCGTGAACTTGATCGCGTTGCCCACCAGGTTGATCAGGATCTGGCGCAGGCGCAACGGATCTCCCCGCAGGAGCCCCGGCAGCTCAGGCGCGACGGAACAGACCAGCTCCAGGCCCTTGGCATGCGCCGCCGAGGCCATGACCGCACCGAAGTCGTCCACCAGGTCGCGCACGTCGAACTCGGTCACCTCGAGTTCCAGCTTCCCCGCTTCGATCTTGGAGAAGTCCAGAATGTCGTTGACCAGCGCCAGCAGCGACTCCCCGCTCTGGCGGATCGTCTCGACGTACATCTGTTGCCGTTCGTCCATGCGCGTCTCGGAAAGCATGTAGGTCATCCCGATCACGCCGTTGAGCGGTGTGCGGATCTCATGGCTCATGTTGGCCAGGAACAGGCTCTTGGCGCGGCTCGCATCCTCTGCCTTTTCCAACAGTTGGCGGGACTGGATCGTCGTCTCCTCCAGGTCGATCTCGATCATCTTTCGATGGGTGATGTCGATGTGAGTGCCCACCATCCGCACCGGATCACCGTTCACGTCCCGTTCCATCACCCGCCCGCAAGTGAGGACCCAAACCCACCCGCCATCCTTGTGCAGCATGCGACATTCGCATTCGAAGTTGCCGTTGCGTCCATCGAAGTGCGCCTCGAGAAGCGCATTCACGCGCACCAGATCCTGCGGATGGCACAGCCGGGTCCAGGTCTCGATGCTGATCGGTCCCAATTCCTCCTGGGTGTAGCCGATGATTTCGGCCCAGCGCTGGTTGACGGTCAGCAGTCCTTCCTTGACCCACCAGTCCCAAAGCCCCAGATTGCCGCCTTCCAGAGCCATGTCCAACCGCTCCCGCACGATGGCCAGCTCCTGCAGGTCGCCTTCGGCACGTTGGCGCGATCGGATCCGGGTGTGCAGGACCAGGAGCACCGCTCCTGCGGTCAGGACGGTCGCCAGGAAGTCCCGTACGAAGGTCGTGATCCCCAACCGACAGCTCAGAGCATGCAGCAAAGCGCCCAAGACCACACCAGAAACCACGGCAATCAGCAAGCTCCCGATCAGCAGCTCCCTGTGGCTCCAGTTCCCGACACGCGCATGCTTCATGAGCGCAATGCTATCACACCGCCGCTGGCAAATGCCAGGCTTCCCGGATTACATTTACCTCGTCACGCCCACACCATCCGTAAAGGACTCCCTATGAAAAGCACCATTCTCGCCCTCGCGCTCTGCAGCGCCGCCGTCTTCGCCGCCGGCCCCAAGACCTACCAGGTCACCGGCCCGGTGCTCGCCATCAAGGACGGCGTGATCACCGTGGAAAAAGGCAAGGAAAAGTGGGAGATCGCGCAGGATGCCGCCACCATCAAGGGCGGTGAACTGAAGGTCGGCGCCAAGGTGACCATCGAGTACACCATGAGCGCCAAGACCATCGAGATCAAGGGCGGCAAGCCCGCCGCCGACACGACCAAGAAGGCCGAGAAGAAAGCCGCCAAGAAGAAGTGATCAGCGCGAGGCTGCGGTCACACGACCGGCCGCAGCCTTGGCGGACAGGGAACGCAGCCCCAAGCGGTTGGCCAGGTCCTCAAGCTCGCTCCAGGCCTGGAGGGCCGCAGCCTTGTCGGGAGTCCCGTCGAGGATCGCGGCTTCCTGCTCCAAGGCGCGCACCACCCCTGTAGGCCAGCGGACTTGACGAAACCGTTCCTTGGCACGGCGCACCAGCCGAAGCGCCTCGTTCGGTTGCGCTTGGCATTGCCGGGCCTCTTCCAGGTCCACCTGCGCGAGCAAATGCCCCAGATCATCGGACAGAGATCGCGCCTCCGACAGGCTTTGCTTGGCTTCTGAAGCCTTGCCAGTCAAGAATTCGCTGCGGGAGAGCGCCAGCCATGCCACGGCCTCCAGGGCGTCGTCGTCGCTGGCATGCGCCAGTCGGTGCGCCTCCCAAGCCTCGACACCGGCCTGAGAAGCCTTCCCTTGAGCTAGACGGACGCGGGCACATGCCAGACGGATGCGGGCGGAATCGACGGTGCGTTCCCCCAGCAGCGAGAGTTTGGGACACAGCGAATCGGCCAGTTCGATCTCGCCGCGCAGCAACGCAAGTTCCGTCCGTTGGCACCTCGCGGCAATCCATACGCTCCGGGCCCCTTGCCGCATGGCCGTCTCCTCACCCTGCACCAGACGCGACCATGCCAGCCCAAGTTTGCCGTCCTCCATGGCTTGGCGCGCCTTGGAGATCTGCCAGCCCGGATCGCCAGCCAGCACACCAACAGACAGCAGCATCAGTCCCGCGATCAACGACTTCATGGCTGCGGCCCCGCAGGCACCTGATCCAGCCGCGAGCCGGAGTTCTTCAGCATCGAGCGCACCGGCCAAGTGTTGGAGGCGCCGTCGATCAGGCGATCGGAACGATCCAACAGGTCATCCACCTTGTCTACCACGCCTCCGGTCTTCTGGAACAGCGTATCGCCTTGTCCCATCAGGTGCTCCGCCACCCGGGCCGAGCGCGTGGCGGAAGAGACGAGCGTGCGCATCGAGTCCAGGAACAGAGGCGTCCGGCGTTCGATCAAGGCGCCAGTCCGCACCAGGCTGCCAACGCCGACGCGCCCCTCCTCCACAGCGGCTTGGGTTTCGCGCAGCGCACTCATGCCCAGCAGGTAGGCATCCTTGCGATTGAGCACCATGCCCAGGGAATTGGTCGTGTCGTTGACCTTGGTCAGAATGTCGTTCACCCGATTGAGCGTGGTCTGGACCTGCGACGCCAACCCCGCCACCGTCTGCAGGACCGATTCCAAATCACGACCCTGGGCCGTCTGGAAGGTGATCTCGCCCGTGGCAGGCAGGGACGGGTAGTTTCTCAGGTTCCGGCGCCGCATCTCGGGATCGAGAGTCGTGTCATCAATGTTCAATACGCGATCGGAGACCATGTTGCGGTCGCGCATCGGGTAACAGACCCAGTTGGTACGGATCATGTGCCGGTAGCTCTGCGGGATGCGCAGCGTCATCACCACTCGCCCCTGGTCGTTCAGGTCGATCTCTTCGACTGATCCGACCTCCACGCCGCGCACCATCACCTTGGTGCCGCGCACCAGTCCCGTGCCGTCGTCGAACAGCACCTGGGCGCGGAACTCCTGGCGCGCCGCGTTGTGGGTGTGCAGGTAGCCCGCCACGAACGCCAGCATCACCAAGATGGACGACACCAGGACCGCACCGGCAAGCAGCACACGAACCTCGTGTATCAGCAGCAGGTGGCTCCAATTGGACTTTCGGCTCATCCTTCGCTTTCCTTGAGGCCCGCTTGTGATCTCACCAGATCCTTCTCCCGGAGATCTCCAGATTTTAGCAATTCCGAGAGCCCTCGCGGCGCCCGGAGTTTTCCGTCCAGCAGGAGCGAGATCTTACCACCCAAGAGGCGCGCCGGTTGCAGGTCGTGGCTGACCATCACGATGGCCACGTCCTGAAGCGCCCGCAGGTTCGCGATCAGGGAAAGCATGGTCTCCACGTTGCGCGCATCCAATCCCGCCAGCGGCTCGTCCATGAACAGGAGCCGCGGCTCCAACACCATGGCACGGGCCACGGCAGCTCGTCGCTGCATACCCAGGGAAAGCAGGGCCGGGCGCTTGTTCTCATGCCCCGAAAGCAGGAGACGGTCGACCCAAAAGCGGCATTTGTCCGTGATCTGACCTTCCGTCATGTCGGTGTGGTAGCGCAGCGGCACGGCAATGTTCTGCTCCACCGTCATGTTGGAGATCAGGGCGGAGTTCTGGAACACGAAGCCCGCTTGGCGGCGCAGCTGGCGCAGCCGCCCGATCTCCACTTCCCAGAGATCCTCACCGAACAACAGAACCTTCCCCAGGGGATCTCCCCAAGGCCGCTCTAGCCCTGCCAACAGGCGCAGCAATGTGCTCTTGCCGTGCCCGCTCTCGCCCGTGACGATCACGAACTCGCCCGGCTGCACGCTCAAGTCAGCACCCGCCAGGATCGGTTCCTCCGGACGCCATCCGAAGTGGAGGTTCCTGGCCTGGCACACGTACTCCCGTTCCTCGGGAGGAATGTGGTGTTCGAGCGCCCCGTTCATGGCACGAAGTCCGCCAATTGAGGGATCACGAACAGCGCTGCGAACAGACCATCGATCAGGACGATGGCCACCAACGCCTGGACCACGGCGCGGCGCGTGCCCTGCGGAACCTCGTGCGGCGAGATGCCCACCGACAGGCCGTGGTGGCAAGCGATCAAGGCCACCAGGCTTCCGAAGACCATGGGCTTGAGCAGTAGGATGGCCGCATCCATGGGCGTGAGGGCGGCCGCCATCTTGTTCATGAAAAGCACGAAGGGAAGATGCAGCGCCACAAACTGCGGAAATGTGGAGGCCAAGATCCAGGCCACCACGTAGCCGCCCAGGATCGCTACCGCGCTGAACAGGAGTGACAGGCAGACCGTGGCCACGGTGCAGCCCAGCAAGGCCGGCAGCACCAGGAAGCGCACCGAGTCGATGCCCATGGTCTCCAGAGCGTCGATCTCCTGCCCCACTTTCATGGTCCCGAGGTAACTAGCCAGTGCCGATCCAGAACGCCCGGCGATCAGGAAGGCCACGAACAGCGGCGACATCTCGCGCAGCACCACCAACACCATCACCGAGCCCAGGTAATCGCCCGAACCGAAGCGCGGCATCACTGTAGCCGCCTCGACGATGGTGACTCCGCCCAGCAGCAGCGCAAGTCCCATGGCAATGGGCGCAGCTTCCACGCCAGTGAAATAGATCTGCTGGATGAGGATATCCCAGATCTGTCGGAAGGTGGCGCGGCGCCCCTCGAACACGCACATCACCGTACGCTGTCCCAACCGCAGGATCTGACCCGGCAGGGAAGCCGCAAAGAGCTCCCCGACCGACACCAGCAAGCGTATCGGGAAGCTCGAACTCATACGGGCAGTTCCACTCCCATGGCTGCCAGCACGATGCGGGAGATCTGGGGGATGCCGATGCCCTTGAGCGAGCTGACCTCCAAGACCGGCGCATCGCCACTGATGGCCTTGATGGCCGCGCGTGCCACGAACTTCTGGGCCTGCTTGGCCTGATCGATCTTGTTGAGGACCACCTGACACGGCACGCCAGCTTCCAGGATGCGCCCCAGGCAGACCTTGTCCACCTCGGAATCGGGAACGCGCGCATCCACTAGGTAGACGAGCAAGCTCGGGACCTTGTCCTGCGACAAGTATTCCCCCACCAGCTTTGCGAACATCTGACTGGATTGGACGCCTCCACGGGCGTATCCGAAGCCGGGAAGGTCGGCGAAATAGCCCACCTCGTCGACCTTGAAGAAGTTGATCTCCCGGGTGCGTCCCGGCGTGCAGCTGGTGCGCACCAGGTTCTTGCGGCACAGGATGGTGTTCTGGAGCGTGGACTTGCCGACGTTGGAACGACCGGCAAATGCGACCTGAGGCAGCCCGTCGTCGGGAAACTGCTTGGCCGAGACGGCGCCGAGGATGAACTTGGCAGGCAGCGCAATGCGCCCCTCCGGAGTCAATGGATTCAAGCCGGTATTCTCCCTTCAAACGCCTGCAGGACCGTGAGGGCATCGGAGTATTCGATGCCTCCGCCGGCCGGCAATCCTCGCGCCAGGCGCGTCACTTGTATTCCTGCGGCATGCGCCATGCGGGCGATGTAGAGCGAAGTCGCCTCCCCTTCGGTGGAGGCCGGCACCGCCAGCACCAGCTCCTTCACCGTCCCGTCGCCAAGCCGCTCCCGCAAACGTTCCGCGCCCATCTCAACAGGCCCCAGACCATCCAGTGGCGACAGGAGCGCTCCCAGAACGTGGTACACCCCCTGGAAACGCCCGGTGGCCTCGAAGGACCCGATGTCGGAGGGTTTTTCCACGATGCACACCAAGGCAGGATCGCGCCTGGGATCCTGGCAGATGGGGCACAGTGAATCTTGAGCATAGTTGCCACACCTGTCGCAGGGCTGCACGTGCTGGCGCGCCAGGGCCAATGCCTCGGCCAGAGCCATCGCCTCGTCCTGCGGGCAGCGCAGCAGATGGTGCGTCAGGCGCACCGCCGAGCGGCGCCCCACTCCGGGCAGGCGTCCCAGCTCGCGCGCCAGCCGTTCGACGGCCGCGGGCCAGGAATCCATCACTCCTCGTCGCCTCCGAGCACCGACACTTCGCCGTGGAAGCGCACTTCGATCCACTCGTCGAAGAGGGCCGGCGTGCGGGGCGAGGGCCACTTGGACTCGTCCTCGCACCACTCCGACAGTTCGCGTTCCAGCAGCTGCACCTTGCGGGGCTCAAGGAACTCGTTGATCTCCTCCTCGCTCTCGGGCTGCGGGATCAGGAGCACCGGCTGGGTGATGGTCTCGGCCAGCACGTCGGCGGCGGTCACGCACATCTCGGGGTCCACGGACGTGAGCCAAGCGGCGAAAGCCGGCTTGGGCACGAGGACGATTGCGGCAAGGTCTTCGATTTCTTGGAAGTCTTCGTTCATGGGCGGGAAAGGTACTTGTCCTCGGGCGGTTCCAGCCAGCCTCGCGAAGATTTCCCGTTGCGACTCAGTTCCGCTGGCGTCCGGTGCGGGTGCCTTCGGGCGTCCGTTCCGGTGCCGCCTCGCGGGGAGGCGCAGGTGTCCAACCCGGGAACGTGAGCTCGGAGGGCTTGGATGCCCACACGGCATTGGAATCCCCGGCGGCGGAAAGCTGCCAGGAAAGGCCTCCGGTGCCCGGCTGCAGCAGCGCCGAAGTCTCGCGCTTGTCCACCCAGGACCATTGCGTCCAACTGACCTTCTGGTAGGGGTTGTCCCGTAGGTAGTCCACGAACTCCCGCGAACGCGCCCAATCCTGGCGACCGCTGCCGTTGGCCTCGCTCACGCCCCACTCAGTGCAGAACAGGGGGATCTTGTCGATGTAGGGCTCCACGTCGGCCTTCATGCCGTGCGTGGAGGCGTAGCCGTGGTAGGTGTACATGACGTTTCGGATCGGGCGCCCGGAGGCGTCTTCCTTGAGCGGATCGCGGGCGGCGTAGCCGATCTTGCGCGACCATTCAGGCGTCCCCACGATGATCACCGTGCTGGTGTCGCGCTTGCGGATCTCGGCGATCACATCCTTGGCATACGGGACGATGTCCTCCGACCAACCGGCTCCGGTCGGCTCGTTGCAGATCTCGTAGAAGACGTGCGGATCGTTGGCGTAAGTGGAGGCCATCCGCTTCCAGAATTCCAATGCCACGTCGTGGTACTTCTGGGGATTGTCTTCCATGTGCCAATCGATGATGGCGTACATCCCGTTGTCGCGAGCCCACCCCAACATGGTCGACACCTGCGCGTCGTAGGTGCTGGAGCGGTTGGCGTAATCCTTGGCCGGGACGGGGATGCGGATCACGCTGGTGCCCATGTTGCGGCGCATGAAGCTCACCGCCGAGGACTTGAGATTCTCCTCATGCCACAGGATCCAGAAGAAGCTCACGCCCCGCAGCTGGATCGCCTGTCCATGACTGTCCGTGAGCTGCAGGCCCTCCACATGCAGCTTGCCGTGCCGCTCGACATGCCCGCCACTCACGGGCGCCCCGATGGGCGCAAACAAGGCGCATCCGCCCAGGCCTGCCAGCAGCAGGGCCGCCAAGGAGCGCATCACGCCATGCCCCTGCGGCAAAGGGATGGCAGAGGAACAGGATGGTGGGAGCGAGTCGTTTCCATGCATGGCAAGGTAGGTCGCAAAGGAGCCACGAGGGGTTCCGGCAATTCCCGGAGGAGACTTCTGCCAACAAAAAAGTCCGGCGAGCCAAGCTCACCGGACTCGACGCAAAGGCCTCGATCAGCCGACCACGACGCCTCGGCCCACGCCGTAGTAGGTGTAGCCCAACGCCTTCATGCGAGCCGGATCGTAGATGTTGCGGCCATCCAGCACCACCGGCTTCTTGAGCAGCGACTTCATGGCCTCGAAGTCGGGCTGGCGATAGACCGTCCACTCCGTGCACACCAGCAAGGCGTCAGCGCCCTTGAGGGCAGCATCGGGCGTGTCGCAAAGCTCCACGGAATCGCCCAACAGGCGTTTGGCTTCCTTCATCGCCTCCGGATCGTGCGCCGCCACGGTGGCGCCGCGAGCGATCAGGGCACGGGCGATGGTGAGGCTTGGAGCCTCGCGCATGTCGTCGGTCTTGGGCTTGAACGAGAGACCCCAGAGGGCAAAGCGCTTGCCGGACAGGTCCTTGCCGAACAGATCCTCGACCTTCCTCACCAGGAGAAGCTTCTGGTCGTTGTTGACATCATCCACCGAGTCGAGCAACCGCAACGGATAACCCGCGTCGCGCCCCATGCGGCGGATCGCCGACACGTCCTTGGGAAAGCACGAACCGCCGTAGCCGATACCGGGGAACAGGAAGGCCGGGCCGATGCGGGCATCGGAACCGACCGCCCGACGCACCAAGTCCACGTCCGCACCCAGGCGATCGCAGAGGTTGGCCATCTCGTTCATGAAGGTGACCTTGGTGGCCAGGAGCGCATTGGCCGCGTACTTGGCCATCTCCGCCGAACGGGCATCCATGAACAGGATGCGGCGTCCGGTGCGCATGAAGGGCTCGTAGAGCTCGGCCATCACCTTGCGGGCCTCGTCGTCGTCGGTGCCGATCACCACGCGGTCGGGGCTCATGAAGTCCTCGAGGGCATTGCCTTCCTTGAGGAACTCGGGATTGGAGACCACGGCCACCGGATGCGAGGTGACGGAACGGATCTCGGCGGCGACCTTCTCGGCCGTGCCCACCGGAACGGTGCTCTTGTCCACGATGATCTTCGGGCCCTTCATCAACTTGCCGATGGAGCGTGCGGCCGCCAGCACGTAGGTGAGGTCGGCCGAGCCGTCCTCGTCCTGCGGAGTGCCCACCGCGATGAAGATCACCTTGCCGTGATCGATGGCCATCTCGGCGTCGGTCGTGAACACCAAGCGGCCTTCGTTGCGGTTGCGACGGACCACCTCTTCTAGGCCTGGCTCGTAGATGGGGATCCCGCCCTGGTTCAGGGTCGCGATCTTTTCCGGGTTCACGTCCAAGCACACCACTTGGTTGCCACTGTCGGCAAAGCACGCCCCGGCCACCAAGCCGACGTATCCGGTCCCAATCACAGTGATCTTCATGCTGCCTTACTTTCTGAAACTTGCCTGATTCTCCAGGAACCACTGGTAGGTGGTCTCGATGCCCTGACGCAACTCGATCGTAGCCTTCCACCCAGCCTTTTGCAACTTACTCACATCCATGAGCTTGCGGGGCGTGCCATCTGGCTTGGTGGTGTCCAGGACGATCGCACCCTCGAACCCGACCACGCCGCGTACCATCTCAGCAAGTTCCCGGATGGTCACGTCGGTGCCGCTGCCCACGTTCACGATCTCGGCATCGGAATAGCTTTGCATCAGGTGGATGCAGGCCTTGGCCAGGTCGTCCACGTGCAGGAACTCGCGCCGAGGCGTCCCCGTTCCCCACATGACCACGTCCTTGGCTCCGGAGAGCTTGGCTTCATGGAACTTGCGGATCAGGGCCGGCAGCACATGGCTGCCGTTGAGCTCGAAGTTGTCGCCGGGGCCGTACATATTGGTGGGCATCAGCGAGATGGCATTGAACCCGTACTGTTTGCGGTAGGCTTGGCAGAGCTTGATGCCGGCGATCTTGGCGATCGCGTACCACTCGTTCGTGGGCTCAAGCGATCCCGTAAGGAGATGTTCCTCCTTCATCGGCTGCGGGGCGAACTTCGGGTAAATGCACGAGCTGCCCAGGAACTCGAACTTGCGACAGCCGTTGCGATAAGCCGACTCGATCACATTGGCCTGGATCAGGAGATTCTTGCGCAGGAAGTCCACCGGATAGGTGTCGTTGGCGAGGATGCCACCCACCTTGGCCGCGGCCATAAACACGAACTCGGGCTTCTCGGCGGCAAAGAACGCCTCGACCGAAGCGGCATCCTCGAGATCCACGTCCTTGCGGTCCCGCATCAATAGGTTCGTGAAGCCCTGAGCTTGCAAGCCGCGCACGATGGCGGAGCCCACCAGGCCCTTGTGGCCTGCCACGAAGATCTTCGATTCCGGCCTCATCAGGCTCATTCGTGGCTACCCACGACATTGAAGCCATGATCGCGCTGCAGCTTCTCGCGCTGGGCGTGCTTGAGGTCGCTTTCGACCATTTCCTTCGCGAGTTCCTCCACCGTGGTGGTCGGGACCCAGCCAAGCTTCTCCTTGGCCTTGGACGGGTCGCCAAGCAGAGTTTCCACTTCGGTCGGACGATAGTAGCGCGGATCCACGGCCACGATCACCTTGCCGCTCGCCACGTCGATGCCCTTCTCCTCTTCAGCCTTGCCTTCCCAGCGAATGTCGATGCCGGCGTACTTGCAGGAGAGCTCGACGAAGGAGCGCACCGAGATCTGCTTGCCGGTGGCGATCACAAAGTCCTCAGGCTTCTCCTGCTGCAGCATGCGCCACTGCATCTCCACGTAGTCCTTGGCGTGGCCCCAGTCGCGCAGGGAGTCCATGTTGCCCAGGTACAGGCACTCGTCGAGGCCTTCCTTGATGCGCGCGATGCCACGGGTGATCTTGCGGGTCACGAAGGTCTCGCCTCGGCGCGGGGACTCGTGATTGAAGAGGATGCCGTTGCAAGCGTACATGCCGTAAGCCTCGCGGTAGTTCACAACGATCCAGTAGGCGTACATCTTCGCGACTGCATACGGGCTGCGCGGGTAGAACGGAGTGGTCTCCCGCTGCGGGATCTCCTGCACCAGGCCGAAGAGCTCCGAGGTGGAGGCCTGGTAGAAGCGGGTCTTCTTGGTCAGGCCCAGGATGCGGATGGCTTCCAGGAGGCGCAGGGTGCCGATGCCGTCGGCGTCGGCGGCGTACTCGGGCTGTTCGAACGACACGGCCACGTGGCTCATGGCACCCAGGTTGTAGATCTCGTCGGGCTGGATCTCCTGGACCAGGCGGATCAGATTGCCGGAATCGGTCAAATCTCCGTAGTGCAGATGGAATCGACGATCTCCGGAATGCGGGTCTTGGTAAAGATGGTCCACGCGCTCGGTATTGAAGGACGAGGCGCGGCGCTTGAGACCGTGGACCTCGTAACCCTTGGAGAGGAGCAGTTCGGCGAGGTACGAGCCGTCCTGGCCGGTGACACCGGTGATCAGGGCTTTCTTGCGAGAGGACATGCGTTCTTCTTCCTTGGAAGGGGGCCTGCGCTGGGGGCAGGCGGATTGGATTGCAGGAAAATAGTATTGCGAGGCACACTCCTGCCCACCGCTCGTTCTCGCGTTGGTACCTTTCCCGACCATGACCCAGACGAGCCCGATGGTTGCCGATGACGAAGTCGATTTGCGCGAACTGTTCCTCACGCTGTGGGATAGGCGCAGCATTATCGCAATGTGTACAGCAGCCGCATTTGCCCTTTCGGCAATCTACGCTTTTGTCATCGCCAAGCCAGTTTTCGAGTCCAGCGCGCTGCTGTTGCCAACCCAAGCCCCCAGCGCAGACCAGTTGGGCGCAGCTGCCGCCCTGCTTGGAAAAAAGAACGGCGCATCAGCAGACGTGGATTTGTACCAGAGCCTCTTGACCTCACGCACAGTGATCCACAAGCTGCTCAAGGCCCCCATCAAGAACCTGAGCGACACAGGGAAAGGCAAGTGCCAGCCGCTTTTCCAAATCCTGAATATCGATACAGCTAAGCCGGTGATGCTTGATAATGCAATCCATGCCATGGCAAAGTCCATCAGTGTCGGCTCAAAAGAAAGTGGAGTCGGTGGCATCTTGGAAATCAAGTTCACTGCTGGAGCACCATGGCTGGCGCAGCAGATCGGAAATTCGCTGCTGGAGATCGGGCAAGAGGAGCTCCGACTGGTGCGCATCGAACGCTCCGACGTGATCATGTCCCGCCTGAACGTGGCAGTTGCGCAAGCCAAGTCCGAATGGGACTCTACGGCCCGTACATTGACATGGTACAAGGACAGGAACCGTTCCATCTCCCTGCCAGAGCAGATGCTGGAGCTCTCCCGATTGGAAATGGAAAAGTCAGCCAAGGAACAGAAGTATCTGTTGGCTCGAAAGGAATACGAGATTCAGCAGCTGGAGCGAGCCAAGGCAGCGCCACCTATGATGATTCTCGATCCCGCAGATCTTCCCGCGCGGAAGAGCAAACCCAAGCGGAGCCTCATTTTGGCTTTAGGCCTGATTCTAGGTGGAATCGGAGGCTGCGTTGGAGTTCTGGGATGGAAAGTCTTCGCAATCCCTGCATCGAAGGCATGACCTGAATGCTTCTCACTGCAGCATTGTTGTCCTTGACGACATCTGCGAGTCAAGCCGCGCCCAGGTACCCCGAAGCCCTCGATCTTCCCGACGACATCGCGGTCCGCCAGGCATTGCAGCGCTTGAGCGGGCGTACCAACACGTCTCTACCGCGCCAAGGATGGCCGTTGGCGGCTCGGGAAGCGCAAGATTTCTTGCGACAGGTCTTGTCCAAGGATTCCATGGCGCTGACTGCCGCAGATTCCTCTTATCTTCGCGATCTTATCGAAGGGCCGATGGAGATCAAGCGCTGGGAGCACGGCACAGCAGGATCCCTGCTCGCCATCAATGCGCGCGCAGGCGGTGAACTGGTACATGATGACTCCGCAGGTTCACACACCACCGAACTGGGATGGATCGGGGGGCGTGCCTACGGTGTTTTGGGCGGAGAGATCTGGTTCCATTCCGATGCACGCATCTTTACCCAGTGGTCCAATCGTGCTGAGTACCACGATTTCTACGCCTTGGCTGACGGCGAAACGTCTGGGGTTCCCCTAGATGAGAATGCACCTGACGGCATGTACACCAAGCGGACTGGCGCGCGATACACTGCCTGGGTGCAATGGAGCCGCGACTGGATTGTCCTGAAGTATGGACGCGACCGCATCCAGCACGGCCCAGGCGTGTGGACCGGGCTGACGACCACTTGGCAAACGCCGCCATACCAGATGCTGGATGTGCGGGTATTTCCCTTCCCTTGGCTTTCCATCCAAAGCTCGACGCTCGAAGCAAGAGAAGCAGGCCTGGCTGGAGGACTTCACTACCCCGGTGACGCGCAAAAATGGATGCACGTGCACCGCTTCGAGATCCAGCCAACCCAAGGCTTGGCTCTAGCCTTTCAAAATGGGGTCCTCTACAAGGATTCCGGGGGTGTAAATCCGGCGTATCTGCTACCGCTAGTCCCGATCTTCTTCAGTCAGGATCTTGCCGGCAATCGCGACAACGCCATGATGCAATTTGACGTCACCTGGTCCACACGCTGGCATTCAAAATTATGGGCAGCCATCATGATTGATGATCTCAACAGCGTTGGGGACATCGCAGGGAATAGCTGGCTCAACCGTTGGGCGTCCTTGCTCGGAGCGCAAGTTATTTCACCTTGGAAATCTCTGGATGCTGACTTGACTGTGGAATTTTCGCAGGTACGCCCATGGACCTACACTGGCGCTCGCGAGGCAGCCTACACTTTCTCCCATTACGGATTGCCCACTGGCTCGGAACTTGGCCCTGACTCACGCACCCTGCATACCCGCATGACCTGGCGACCTGCGGCGCACTGGGAACTTGGGCTCGAAGCCGCGCAGCTCGAAAAGGGAATCGGCCCGCAAGCATCCCTCGGCACCACAAACGGCCCTGATGGGAGATTTTCTCTAGGTGGTCCGACTCTTGGCTGGATCAATGCGACCCGACGTTCCCTCGGCCTAGATGCCCGTTTCGAACTGTGGCGCGACGCTTTTGCCAAGGTCGGCCTGGTACATTGGAACCAGGAGTCGGATACCCTCGCATCAAGCCATTGGTGGCAGCTCAAGGCTTCGGGAAGCCTTGACTGGTAATATCGCATCCCACAGCCGCAGGTTCACCGCCCGCCCCAGTCCTCCGGCAACTCGCGCTTCCAGTCTTCGAAGGCACTGCGAAAGCTCCACTGCCACGGGTATCCTTTCTCCTTGAGAAAGGTCGGCAAGATCAGGTTCGGGCGGATAAGCTTCTTCATGCGGACGGGATGGATGCCACCGATCCCCAAAAAGAAGAATGAGGCGAGGTAGAGGAGACGAAATGGCACCGACAGAACAGGACGCGTGAACTCACCCACACTCTTGATGGTGTCCACATATTCCTTCACCGAAGGTGGCGGATCGAAGGTGCAATTGAAGAATGCCGCACCCGGGCGAAGGTTGCAGTATCCCGAATCCCCCAAGTTTGCAAGGCCCCAGTCGAACATCCGACAGAGTTCCTTTACGAAAATCCCCGACTTGCGCACATCTTGGTTGCCGAAGTAGGCGAACATGCCTTTGCGCAGGAATTTGACCATGCGCGTGACGTTGCCACCTTCGCCTGCCCCGAAGACCACACCCGGTCGCGTGATCAGCAAGCGGTGCTCCAAGTTCTCCGCCTGCCAGATCTGATGGATCTTCTCAGCCGCCAGCTTGGAACACCCATACGGCGTGCAGGGCATCGTGAGCGAACGCTCATCACGCGCATCTTCGGACACTCCATACGGGGAAATGCTCGAAGTGAAGAGAATCGTCTTGCATCCGACGGCCGTTGCGTATGCCGTGACGTTCGTCGCACCAAGGATGTTCGCCTGCCAGTATTCGTTCTGCTGGTGCCCAGGTTCGCGATGCACTGCAGCGAAGTTTGCGATCATGTCAACCGGCCCATCCACCAGGCTGGCAGGAATGGCCTCGCGGACATCCACGGCGCGGAACGTGCACCGAGGATCCTTGAGGACCCGGATCAATGCCGGAGCAAAGCGTGCCTCGTCCACCGGATGAAGGTCGCACAGGAGCACCTTGACGGCCGCATCGGCTTCAAGGAGATGACGAGCATAGTGGGCGCCGATGAAACCGGTGCCGCCGAAGAGGACAACTTGCATGAGCTTGGGAATAATAGTTCAAGCCTCATGCTTGTACTGAGCATAACTGATGCCCAATTGATGAAATCGGAAGCTACTTGCCAGCAGCCATTTCTCTGTGCCAAAACGCCTTGTTCATCGATAGGTGGAGTTTCCATCGCGCAGGGAGGAGGTGTTCCAAGGCACCCGCCCTGTACCCTATGTACTTCACGATCAACGTGAGGAAAGACTGCGGCAGAAGCCAAGGCGCCTTCCGGAACAGGAGCGCCATCTCCGAGATCAGGTATTTCTTGCCGCTGCCTTCTGCGGCGCCGAAGGCTTCCAAGATCCACTTTTCGCGGGAATAGAAGGCCCCGTTGTCAAAGTAGCGGCGAAATTCCTGGAGCAGCGTGTAGCCATGGGAGTGATAGACCTCGGCATCACCGACATAAGCGATTTTGTAGCCCGCCAAGATCGCCTTTGCCCCAATCAAAGTGTCCTCGCCGAAAAGCGTGCCCTTCGGGAAGCCCCCTAGCTCCATGAGTGCCGAGCGCCGGTAGGCTGCGAAGGAGTTCGAGACCACAGCGACTCGCAGCCCAATTTCTGGAATCGATTCCCTCGACTTGATCCGCGACAAAGCCGGATAACTGAAGTGTCGAGCATGTGCTTCGATGAGGCCAGCTCCTGGACGCGGCAACTGGCGTCCATAGGCAATGACCACCTCTGGATCATCGAAGGCAGAAACCAACTGGCGAATGCTATCCAAAGAAACCGGCACAGCATCCTGTGTCAAAAACACGATGATATCGCAATCATCCAGCCGCAGGACGGCCATTTGGCGCGTCCCTCCGTGGTCAAATTCGATCCCAGGAATGGTCAGGGTTTCAAAGCCGATATCTTCCATCAATTTAATGGTCCCGTCTTCGCTTGAGGAATCGATGACCAAAGCTCGATCCGCGTGTCGTGCCAACTCGGCCCAACGTTCCTGGCCAGCCTTCAGCTGCCAACAACCCCGAAAGGTCGGAATGCATACACCGATCTTCACATCATTCTCCCCGCCGATCATTTGTGGCCAACCCCATCGATTCCGGCCATACGGCACTGACCATGTCCGCAAGCTGCCGACGCAAGGATTCTGGCGTGAATCTCTGCACAACTTCCCGTCCAGTCTTCATATGGCAACACACTTGCTCGTCGCTCTCAAGGCGCTCAAATGCCTGCTTCCAGGACTCTCGACTTCCGACGGAAATGTACAGCGGTGCCGTGGAAAAAAGTTCACGGAATACTGGAATATCCGAAGCGATCACCGGAAGGCCATAGCTCATTGCCTCCAGTGGAGGTATACCGAAGCCCTCGTCGAGAGATGGATAGACCAAAGCCGCTGAACTTTGGTACATCTCGCGCAACCGTTTGTCGGGCACCCCGTGATGGAAACACACCAGCTCTTCCAGTCCAAGGCGCGTAACCAACTCCCGAAGCATTTCGAGGTATGCGGTCTTGGCCATCACGATGTCGACCTGGTAGCGATCCCGCCACAGCTCGTGCATCTCCAACAGTTCGTGAATGTTCTTGTGCCGCCAGTTCCCTCCCACACACAGCAGGCGAGGCATTCGTTCCAGCTCGTCCTCTGCAACAGTTTCTGTGGGCACGAAGCAGTTGGTGACGACATGGATCTTCTCGGGCGCGATCCCATAGACGGAGCAGATCTTCGCCTTTGAGGTTTGCGAGACGGTCACGATCGCTTTGGCCTTGCGCAGGCTCCGCGGCAGGATATGCCTCCAGTAGTACGCTTGAATCGGATTGTCTGGAAAGAAGCAAGGACGCAGGTCGTGGACCGTGACCACTTGATTGCGGCTGCGTGGGACCACGTTATGCATCACGGAAAGCATCGGCTGATCGGGCTTGCAAGCAAAGCCGAAGCGGGCATAAAGCATCCAGGCCAGTGGCTTGAGCACACTGACCTTGGAGCGCGTGCGCAGGAATACAGGGGTCATGACCTTGGCACCAGGAAAGCCATCGCAGCCAACGACCAGTTCCGGCTCGATTCCCATGTCCCTGAGTGCCGCCAAAACAGCCAAGGTAAAGCGGCCCAAACCGCTGTGGAGAGAGACGATCCGGGAGCAGTCGAGGATCATGCGGGCGCGCCTTTCAGATTATTCAGGACTCGCATGAAGTGAATTTCTGCACAATTCAATTCAAAGGCCTCGACATTTCCTCAAAATTGAGCAAATCCATTAACAGTATTCCATTATTTAATGCAAACATTGATGTTTCATTTCGACATGAGTTTCCACCAGCATTTGCAGTAAAAACGTTGCCGCTGATGATCACATTTGTGCATCCTACGAACAGTACAGCTGGGCTGGAATTCTCATTGTCCGCCAACTTCTACATACAAAATTCAATGTTTGCAAAAAGTCCTTTCTGACAGAGATTCATGTTATTTAATTGCCCAACCCGCGCGAACCTGCGCGTAACCAAGAAGCTAGTAGGAATATAGCTACCCAAGTCGGACGGGTCAGTCATCAAGTCTTGCAACAGTTCGATTGTTCCTCTAGGGTTGGCGTAGCCCTAGCCCTAGAGATAACGACAGCAGTGCCAAAGCGATGGAAATAGCAAAGGAAAAAAGCAACCCATGTTGAATTTTGCGAAGAGATCAGCACATGTCCAGTCATCCCACCAATTAAGATCAAAAGAATCAAAAATGCCCATAGGCTTGAATTGCCTCGCCTCAGGCTATTACCATAAAATGCAACAATGAGTCCAGAAAATAGCACCAGCCCCACAGCCCCGAAACGAAACCATATGTCAAAAATATCAGATTCTATCATTTGACTCGAAAGGTTACTTTTGCTTACAAATGCCCCAAGTGCCACTTGAGGAACCGACACCATATCTTTAAGCAAATACCCAATATAAACATCACGCCCAGTCGTCACAGCATTTACAACGCTCCCAGACTGTGCATATACCTGCAACAATTGACTAATAATAGACTCCTGGATCGTTTGCCAGAAAGCAACGACAGCTAGCCCAAATCCGATACCAATAATGATAATTCCTAAGAACAGCTTGGCAGGTACGAGTGTTGGCCGCCTAAGATACACTGCACACAGATAGAGCATAGGCGCAATCGCCGCCCCAAGAAGAGCTGTTCTTGAACCAAGACCCATGATCATCATAGCGAGAAGCAGGGCAAGTCCACAAAAAGCCCAACTACGATCCCGTAACTCGTGCGCCCGCTGCAATGCTAAAAGAAGGCCACCCGCCATCATGAAGGCCTCATCGTTGATATGAACAAATAGGCCTTTATATCCAGCTCGAAATTCGTAAGCATCAAAGAAATGAACTCCAAATACAAATGCAACCACAACCACTGCCGACTGAATCAACAACACCCAAAAAGCGCCTCTAATTATCTTCCGAAGTTCATCATTACTAGCCTCTCGGAATGCCATAACAAAAGTTAGCATCAACAAAAATCTAAAAAGGATGACAAAATCCGTATCATATACATCGCAGCATCTAATTAAATTCAAAGCAATGCGAACAAATGCTAGAAAAGTGAATGTACATATGTACAAGTACGACAAGCCTCGGCGAATTGACATCATAAGTACGACAAGAATCGCGCCCTTCAAACCCACAATAACAAAATCCGTACCCCCAAATAGCTTTTGCATAAAAAAGTTTAGCGCATCACAAGCAATTGACAAAAAAAACAATATGCGCAGAATCGGAATTCTGTGCATATCAATTCGCCAATTCAATTCTATAAATTGATTGATTACATTCTTCCCAAACACGAGGCCCCCAATAACTGCTTGCTATAGAATTCACTTATCAACTGAAGCTATTCCGGCGCGACACAAGCTGCCTCCATCACGCCACTGTGGGCGAATCCGAAGGCCTGGATATAGAAGACCGGCAGCATGTACGTCAGACTGAAAACGGCGAAGAAAATGACTGGGTTCATTGCCATAATCCCAACACAATCGTAATCCTTAGCCGAAGTTTCTTTCTGTTAAGGATTCAAAATACTCTCCTTAGCAAGGAGCGCTATCTAATCTGGAATTACATCCCGCCAAGACGGAGATTTGTTATAGATTCACTCGTGCTGTTGTTAGTGGTGCATACAAAATTCTGACCTTCATGCTCAATATATACTGGTGTCCCTGTTGTCTGCGCCAACATCAACATCGACAGAGCGGCCCTCGCCGTTTCACTTGTCCATCCAGTCGCTCCTGAGATTTGACAAGTCGTTCCGCCACAGATGCCAGAGCCATCTTCCGCTTGAATTTGGATCAGTCCATTCATCTGATACCAGACCTTCTTAACATTAATAACACAACCAGTAGAAGCATTCGCCACATCAGCAAAGCAAAGTGACACAAGTAACATTTTTGCGATATTCAAAACCTTCATTTTCCTATTCCTTTCTATTCAGAGTTTAGTGATAAAGATATGTTCCCGGAGTTGGCTACTTATCGCATCTCCGAAATTATTTTTCGACACCATCACAGCACGCTGCCCGTGAGATACAAGAGGTTTTGATTCCTCAAAAATCGCAGAGATTCGAATCGAATTTATTACCTCATCAGCCCTGACCGTTATGCTCTGTGAATTTAGACCCCCGATCTTCGGCAAGTATGCAGCCTGCGACTGCCCAGTCTTTGCACATAGATTAAGAAGCATACAGGCCATCGAAAAGTCAATATGCAAAAATCAATAGAAAGACAGAGCGAAAAATTCGGGATACGAAGCCTGAACTTCAATTTTCATCGGCAAAGAATTTGACAACCCAAATCTATTACTTGCCTGCACTGAAGCGTAATAAATGCCAGGCTTCCTATATCGATGCATTGGATATTGCAACGTACTAGTTTCTCCATCTCCAAATTGCCACGCCCAGTCTGTAGGTGTCCCACCGCTATTCGCAACATTGAATGAAACAACGCTGTACGCCTTTGTTAAATTCGAAATTGGCTTAGCAGAAATTGATGGCGCGCTTAGAACATTCGAACAAGCACCAGCCCCTTGGATGAAATAAGCAAATTCAACTGCATCTGGAGGCCCAGGCCAATAACCGCCAGGCTGAGGCTGACCATTTGTATTGGCCACTATTTCCAAAACGTATGTAGTAAATTTCGCGACATTTCGAGTTATTCCACCTACAATTTCGGTATTCACCACCAAAGTAGAATACGGCTGTTTATTCAAATCAGCAGCGCTACCAAATGCAGCCGAAACTCCAAATGTTTGGCTTGGATTATTTTCGACAACAGCATTCAATGGAATTTCAAGCAATTTTTCAACTCTATATGTATTTACGACATAGTGTCCTTGATCCTTTTTCGATGCAACCTTCCCGCTTGCCGATGTGAAGCCAGCCGATCCCATGCTTCTCATTTTATTTGACGAAATCAACGTCTTTGATGTGTAACCAAACGCGGACTGTGCATATCTGTTTGTAGATTGGTTACACCAACCACTCTTTATATCATCGACTAGTCCGCGCGTATATACAAGATCATTCATAATTCGAAAAAACCTCATATTCAAAGCGCCATACTTTACCTTTATGAAGCCCTTACCGCCATTGTGGGCCCCTGCCCCCCAAGAATTTTGCACAATCCATACGCCACCATCCAAGTTATCATCGTAACCAACAATAACAATCGAATGATCAGTCGGCCCATCAATAATCGAGCAACTAGGATTCATCGTTGTTGCTAATTCGGAATATCTATTAAAATCAGTTCCTTGTGTACAAATACTTGCTCCAACAGCATATCCGTGCGATATCGCACTTTTCACTCCCGAAGGAGCTGTAACTTTAAACCACGGCACATAATCGCCCAGCGAGGAGGATTCAGTATACGACCCAAGTCTAGCATACGATTCAGTCGACGTATTACATCCATAAGAATACCAATCATGCTGATTCTCACTCGGACTCCCCAGTATAAATTTCGTCTGTGTATTTTTCAATGTGTTCGTCACCTCAGACCAATTATGCCCAACACACTGCAAATTCAAACAGTTCAATATTTGATTCACTGAAAACTTAAATGGATATGCACTGACCGGCAATTGCTCTTTGAAAATTAGGCTATGCCGTAAACGGTACTCAGCCTGAGTCATCAGCGAATTCGAAACACAACTACTACATGCACCCTGATCTGCAACATAAGTAGAGCCGACCATGTCCCGTATGTCATTCTTTGACGAGAAAATACTTGCACGTGCCGCGCTAGATTTCGATCCAAGCACATCCGTAGAAAATTCTGGGTAGGCATTCCACTCTTGCTCAGAAAGTGGCGAATTTAACAAGCCTGTGCTCTGAGCAAACGAAACTGCTGCAAATGCAAAGACTACAAGGAACGATCTTTTCATATACAAAAATTACTTTCTATTTAGGAAGAATGCAAGTTCACTAATTTCCAATCTGCGGATCAGACGTGCCGGTGACGCTGCTACCAAGGCTTACCGCATCCCGGATTCCGGTGCTGATCTGCTCGCGCAGGTCCGGATTCACTTTTCGCCGCCCAGGATGCGGGAGACTTTTTTTGTCAGGAACAAGTGGGCGGCAGCCTCGGCAAGGGCTTCGTTCTTGCGCTGCAGTTCCTTGAGAACTTCGTCGTACCGCTCGGCGCTCACACTGCGGGACTCCTCCTCCCGGCGTTCTAGGCCGCCAAGCATCAGATCCTTCCAGGTCATCAGCTCAGCCACGGTGACACCATTGTCACGAACGAAGGCGGCAAGGGACTCGCCGGTCAATGCCTCAGAGGCCTGAACTAACCGAAGCTTCTCGGACGGACTACGCTCCCGTCCTTTGCGTGATGTCACCTGCTGTCCTCCCAGCGCCTGACTCGCCGCCACAAGAGCGCGCTTGCGGGCACCTTGCAACCAACCATAAATCGTTATCTTGGAGATCCCAACCTCTTGTGAAAGCGCCCCCACCGAGGGGGCGCCGGGCTGGCTCAAACGGCCTAGGATCTCGTCTCTACGCGGATGTGGCTTGCGCATCTCAACTCCAGTCTCTCGCCCCCATCAACCATGCTTACAAAGCGTCATCTTGCCTGAGACTGGGGGCACACCACGTTCGGTGGGTGCAGCCCCAGCGAGTTTGAAGCTGATATGGCTGCTTAACCATGTCCGCCCAGAAGGGGACGGGTCAGACGCAACCAACAATCTGGACACACCCAAACAGACAGCTAAAAGCCATAAGCACATAGACCCACCTAAAAGTCGCATACCTATATTTATACATATACAAAAGATACGTGACAACCAACACAGAGAACATCGGCTTCAGAAAGTATGTAGGATTTCCTGCAAAAATCGCAGAAACCAAACTTGATGCCAACATAAAAAAACCGCATACATCTGTCTGCGCGAGATTTTCAATGACAGCATTGATCGCACATAAGAGAAATCCGCAAGCGGAAGAATCATATAAAAACAAAAGGAATTCCCATTGATGGACACATTTAAAATGGAAAAATAATTGAAATCAGGAAGGCAGTCCGTACCAATCCATAAAATGCACGCAGCAAAAATCTTTTCCACGAATCCGAGCGATCAGATGTGACCATTTTATTAATTGTTTCAGGCTTCATTTTTCAGAAAAGCCTCCAGTGAACGCATCGCAGCCATCTCATTGTAATTACATTCAATCAGCTTTTTTGACTGTTCTATGGATCTTTCTAAGCTTTCACGTGGACTGTTTAAAAATTTCTCAACAACTCGAGCACAATCACTACTTCCGGAAAATAGCCAATCTGGATGCGTGAGCTCTTGATTTCCTGGTATGTCATTCGCAATGACAATACGGCCATGTCGAATCGCTTCTATTAAACTTAACGGCAAACCTTCCCATCGCGAAAAATTTATCACCGCAGAAAATGGATGTGAATAGATTTCTTCTTCAGATTTCCATCCATGCATAGTGCAAGAATGCTCCCAGTGTCTTTCCACAATGAAATCACTTAGCAATTTCTCATCTGGACCAGATCCAAAAAAATCTATCCGCAATACCCCGGCATCGAGCAAATGTCCCAAGCTTCGCAAAATTGCAAGTTGTCCTTTGTGCTTCTCCTGAATTCTTCCTATCACTGCAATCCTAGAAAAATCAAGGGCAGGATGCTCACATTTGACTGCGTCCGCACTGACAAAATTCCTTGCGGCAACAAGCCTGACGTTTGGCAGTATCGACATTAGCCTCGCATCATTTCCTCGCGAAATTGAGATCACAGATGTACTCAACCGCAACATTGGCTTCATTTGGAAATTACGAAGCCATGGCAGTTTGGATCCTAATATCCGATGGTCAATAACAAGGTGTGGATACAAAACAATGGTTGACCTGCACATGCGCAGCAACAATACCTGCCACAGCCCAACACCAAGCACACTACAGTTCAACAGAACACACTTGCCTCGGAGAGAAAAGAACACCCTCAAGATTTCGGCAATCGACTGCTTCTTCAAATGCACCACGTGTATGGCACCCATAGATTTGGCATAAGTGCGTTCAAATGCAGACGCCATATTCGAGAACATCTTTTCTGCGCCACCGTACCCAACATCAATTGACAAGAAATTCATCTGCATACTAAACAGCCCTATTACGAACAACTCTTGCAGGGTTACCAACAGCAATTGCCATCGAAGGGATCGAGCGAGTCACAACACTCCCTGCCCCGACAACACAACCTTTTCCTAATGTCACCCCAGGAAGAATCACGCTATTGCATCCCACCCAAACATCATCTTCAACAATCACGCCGCACTTTCTTTTATCCCATGTTTGAAACATCATTTCCGTTGCAGGATCCATCAAATGGTTTGATGCAATGATGGAAACATTCTGTGACATCAGAACATTTCGGCCAATCCGAATTCCCCCACCCCCAGCCCTAAGATTATTCATTTCCCCGATGTATGTTCCATCCCCAATTTCAAGAAATGAATCATCAAATACGCTCTTATCCTCTGCATCCACAACAAGTACAGTACCATGTGAAATCGCAACACCCTTGCCAAGCAGGATCCATTTATGGCAAGATGTAGTAACAATCACCCTTGGAGATATCCTACATGTAGGGTTGAGAAATTGAAGCACTCTAACATTTATAAACTCTCGATCAAATCCCAAACCAACCCTAATGATATTTTTGATAAACATGTAGATCCTGTGCAGAAGATACATTTGTTTGCCTTTCATATAGATACATCACTTCAAAAGTATTTTTTTGCAAATGCGCGCATAATTTGATAGTGACTGGATGCAAATATTTGATTCAATCATAAATCGCAAAATATCTATTCGTTTCGATTTCGGCTGCCGTTTCCATATATGCAAGTAGGATTTCAATAAATACCCATTTTTCCGAAAAATACTGCTGCCAGAGGAATTCGCCACAATGTATCGATTCATATTCAGCACATCAGCAATAGGCATTTGGGCAGAATCTTGCGAATCGTGAATCCTGTAGTTATATAATGGAGCCCCTACAATCACAACAGGCCCATGCTTTGATGCCTCAAGGATCATGTACTGATCGCTAACCTTTCCAAAAGGCGTTTTCATTTTCCAGGAAGCGAATATAGATGCACGATATAGTATGCTCGGGAAATGAATGCTGCCAAATCGCATCATCCAATCAGCTGTTTCCGAAACGTTATTAAGTAAAATTTCTTCTGGGCACCGATCATACCATACCCAAGGTATATGCGTATGTGCTGCTGAAAAGGTCTTTGCATTAACAGAAACGAATGAAAGATTTATTGACGTTCTTTCAATAGCTTGCATTGCACTTTCCAGCCAACGCGATTCAAGCGTATCATCATCATGCAATATCGCAAACCATTCAGATAGAGTGCGGCCCATGTTTATTGCTCTCTCAAAATTCTCTTCTGATTTGTGCGGTGGCCAAGTTTCATAATGAAATCGAGAGTCTGTAAGAAAATCCCGTTGGACAATGGAGGCAGTATCATCTGTGCTTCCATTATCCAAAATTATACAAGTGAAATTTTTGTACGTTTGCTTCTGGATACTTTCAAGCATTTCTGAAAGCATGGGAGATCTATTTATGGTGAGAACAAATAAGTAAACTTTAGATTTTGTAACCATTACACTTCCCCTTTTCTACTAGCAGGGTTCAGTTCTATTAGTAGAAAAGAAAGCATTCTGCTTTGTATTTTTCTCTTTCGCCAGCTTTTCCCACTTATTTTTTTCTGCAAAAAAAATCTTTGTGCCCCATACCAAACCTACTACAATTGTCGAGTACAAATAGAGCGAGGCTAATGCAAAAATACCAAAGCGAGCAACAATAGGAGATCCCAATCCCATGATGACACCGCCAACGATTGACGTCACAAGGAACGGCTCTGTCTTATGGGCTCTTAAATACAATGCCTCGGTGAAAACTATTTGATTCAAAACTCCCCAAATCATAAGAATCAATGCAACATCAAATGGTGCAAAGCGGCGTACATATTGTGGAACCCAATGCATTCCAACGAGCATGAAGATCAAAAACATGCACGCCAACAAGCCATTGATCCCCACAGTTCTTTTGATTGTAATCTTGAAGTCCCTATCGAGAGACGTTCTGTCACCAGTCGCGATCCAACGCCCCCACTGTGCCTGCCGGGTCGTTGCCCAAGCCATCGACAAAGCAGAGATGCCATTGCAGACCTGCTGAGTTATCCCATACTTGCCCGCCTCAACTGATCCTAAAAGTTTAAAAACCACTGGTGTAGAAAACTGAAAAATCAAAAATCCGGATACCCAGCTCAAAGCCATTCGCCACTGAAAACCCCACAGATCTTTTGTCCAAGCTATCTGTAATGTTTGAATATATCTAGAACTGATTGCCACGAGAATTGTCCGGTTCTCCACAAAGAAGAACAAAGCTCCGGCAGTAAGTCCTGCAAAAAGTGCGAGACCTGGAGAGTAAAGGCCTGCGCCCATGCTCATGGCCACGAATAGGGTCACGATTGTTGTCACGCCTTGTACTGCCCGAATCTTCGCAGCCCAACTGATCCGCCCAACACCCTCAATAAAGGCCACTAGAGCCTGAAACAACATCGATACTGCTGTCGTAAAGGTGGAGAGTAACCAAGGGCCGACCCAATCACGAATTTCTAGACCGCCCTTGCTTTTAAGAAAGAACACCACCCCAGCAGCAAATGTGAATACAAAAAAAAGCGAAGATGCCCTCAAATACCAACGCACCAGATAGCGCAGTAGACTCGCCAACCGATCAATGGCTTCCGATTTTCCTTGAGGCAAAATGCCGTCCATCAAATTGAGCGTTGCCGCCTCATGGCTCGTCACTTGGACAAGCACATTGGTCATCCCTAACTCAAAAAATACCTGCAGTGCCAAAACGCTTTGAAACGTGTAGTAATAGCCTTGTTCACTGGGCGAAAGCTTACGGGCCATTGCCGCAAGCACAGCGAACTGGACTGCGGCTTGGAACAGCTTCGCTCCCGCCGTATAGGACACTGCACTATTGAGACCAAGCATTCCACAAATCTTCTCTAGCCTTCGTATGCTCATCTCGCTCCCTTACTGACCAACTAATGCTGCAATGAACTTATTCATACATCGCTGGATACCCTCGGATTCGCATTTTAGCGGAACATGTGATGGTTCTCGCAGAGATCGACCATCTTACTCTCAAGGTTGTTCATCTCGTATTCCATGCAATTATTGCGGGTAAAAAAATCGTCAGGGCTTTGCTTACTCGACCTGACCGCCCGCTTCCTCGATCAGCCCCTTGTAGCGTTTCTCGAGCATCTCGATGCGGGTCATGTCTTCCTTGTAGATCTGGCCGTAGAAGTCGCGCTTGTTCTTGAGCCACATCAGCTCGAAGCCCACAGCCTTCAGGATGCCTTTGTCGTAGCCGTCCTCGAGGGCCGCAGGGCAACCAAAGATCACCTTGCGGGTCTCGTAGCGGGCAATCGATCCGGGAGCGAAGCGACGCAGGAACGGGATCGTCTCCTTCGAGACGCCGCCGCCCACCACGACATCCAGGCCCTTGGAACGGGCCAGGGTCACGATCTTGTTGCAGATCTCGAAGAGGTTGTCGTCGTTCACGTTCTCGCGGGTCAGGCCCATCGAGCCCGTCAGGTCCACGCGACCGATCACGATGCCGGAGAGGCCGTCGAGGGGATAGCGGGAGAGGATGTCCTCGATGCTCTCGGCGGCGGTGATGGTCTCGATGTTGACCAGGAACTTGACGCTGTCGAATTCCTCGCCCTGGAACGCCGTCTTGGCGGAGGACAGGTATTTCTTGAGCGCATACGCCGACTCGATCATCGGACCGACGATGTGGGTCACGCCAATCGAGCGGGCGTCGAAGAAGTCCTTCAAGGCCTCGCAACCGCCGATCTTGATGGTCAGATCCAGACCGGCCTTGGTGATCACTTCCTTGAGGCGCAAGGCCTCCTCGAGGCGGGTGCCTTCGGCCTCAAACTCGGCCTTCACACCGACCACATGGTGGTTCTCGCGCAGGTCGATCAGCTGTTCGACCATCTTCTTCTCAAGGTTGTTCATCTCTCATCCTTCATTGTTGTACCGGGAACTAGGCCGTAAGCTGATTTACTCGACCTTGCCGCCCGCTTCCTCGATCAGCCCTTTGTAGCGCTTCTCGAGCATCTCGATGCGGGTCATGTCTTCCTTGTAGATCTGGCCGTAGAAGTCGCGCTTATTCTTGAGCCACATCAGTTCGAAGCCAACTGCCTTCAGGATGCCCTTGTCGTAGCCGTCCTCAAGGGCCGCAGGGCAACCAAAGATCACCTTGCGGGTCTCGTAGCGGGCAATCGATCCGGGAGCGAAGCGACGCAGGAACGGGATCGTCTCCTTCGAGACGCCGCCGCCCACCACGACATCCAGGCCCTTGGAACGGGCCAGGGTCACGATCTTGTTGCAGATCTCGAAGAGGTTGTCGTCGTTCACGTTCTCGCGGGTCAGGCCCATCGAGCCCGTCAGATCCACACGACCGATCACGATGCCGGAGAGGCCGTCGAGAGGATAGCGGGAGAGGATGTCCTCGATGCTCTCGGCGGCGGTGATGGTCTCAATGTTGACCAGAAACTTGACGCTATCAAACTCCTCGCCCTGGAACGCCGTCTTGGCGGAGGACAGGTATTTCTTGAGCGCGTACGCCGACTCGATCATCGGACCAACGATGTGGGTCACGCCAATTGAGCGGGCGTCGAAGAAGTCCTTCAAGGCCTCGCAACCACCGATCTTGATGGTCAGGTCCAGACCGGCCTTGGTGATCACTTCCTTGAGGCGCAAAGCCTCCTCGAGGCGGGTGCCTTCGGCCTCGAACTCGGCCTTCACACCGACCACATGGTGGTTCTCGCGCAGGTCGATCAGCTGTTCGACCATTTGCTTTTCGAGACGGTTCACTTTGCACTCTCCTCTGAGATGGGGTTATTGTCGATGAATCGATTCAGTTCGGGGATCAACACGGAATCCAAGTCCAGCGCGATCCGCTCCATCCTCCCGAAGCCGCGGGTCAGGATGCAGTTGATGCCCTTGGCGGTGTTCTTCTTGTCACGCTTGAGGGCGTCAAAGATCGGCTGCCTCGGCGCATTTGCCAGGAGCTCCCAGTAGGGAAGGATCCAAGGATGCAGTCCCTTCTGAACCTTCTCGAGATACACCGGATTCGCCATCCCGAGGGATACCGAGACCGAAGTCGCGGTCAGCATTCCCAAGAGGACAGCGATCCCGTGGGGCAACTCGTAGCGGGTCGCACTTTCGTAGGCATGGCCGAACGTATGGCCGTAATTGAGCAAGTTCCGGCGCCCGCGATCAAACTCGTCCTCCTCGATGTAGGCCTTCTTGATCTCGAGTGCCCGCCGTGTCCAGGGAAGGATCCATCCCCGCTCGGTCTCGTGTCTGTGGACATCTGCGACGAAGCGCTCAAAATCGGGTTCCGATTCCAGCAGCAGGAACTTCGTGAGTTCCCCGATCCCCGAATGGATCTCCTTGAGGCCAAGGGTAGAGGTGGCGTCCTCCGCGAGAAGGATCCTGTGCGGGGAATAGAAGGTGCCCAACTGGTTCTTGTACTTCCCGATGTTCACCGAGCTCTTGCTGCCGATGCAACTGTCCACCTGGGAAAGGAGCGTCGTCGGAATGAGCTCCCACTTGATGCCGCGGGCGAAGGTCGAGGCGATGAAGCAGCCGATGTCCTGGAGGATGCCCCCACCGACCACCACCAGGGTACTGTCGCGCCGCATGCCCCGGGCGAGGAACTCGAGGAAGAGGGGACCGATGGCCTCGTAGGACTTATTCTCCTCGGTGGCCTCTACCCTAACGGCATTGGTCGCGTCGAGCGCGCCTGCAAAGGCCGAAGGAAAGGCCGCTTCCACGTTGGGATCCACCAGCCAGAAAGTGTTCGGGACGCCGCGATGCATCGCGACGGCCTCGGCCATCTCCGACAGGAACAGCACATGGTAGTCGTGGGACTTCGAACGGATGTCGATCTGGGTGGTGCTCATTGCTTCGTGAATCCTCCGTCGACGACAAGCGTCTGGCCGGTCATGTAGGTATTCTCGTCGGAGACCAGGAAAGCGACGACCTTCGCCAGCTCCGACGGCTGTGCCATCCGGCCAAGGGGAATGCGCGACTCGAGGACACGGATGGCCTCGACCGTATTGTTCTGATAGGTCAGCGCCGTCTCGACGTAGCCCGGAGCGATGGAGTTGACCAGCACCCCGCCCGGACCGAACTCCACGGCCGAGCTTCGGGTCAAGGCGTCCAGGGATGCCTTGGTCATCGAGTACATGCCGCGCTGTGCCTTGGTGATCTGCGCGAAGATGGTCGAAAGGTTCACGATGCGTCCCCAGCCTCGGCTCGCCATCCCCGGCGCGAAGGCCTGAATGAGGCGGAAGGCCGCGAAGAGATTCACTTGGAACATCTCCTCGAGCTGCGGGAAGCCGATCTCCTCGATCCGCTTGAGATGGTTGATCCCCGCGTTGTTCACCAGGATGTCGATCTCAATCTCCCGATGCGCACTGGTCCACGTCTCGATCGACTCCCTGCTGGAAAGGTCCAGCTCCGAACGGGTCGGCGCAAGCGCCTCAATGCCTGAGGCCTGCAGCGCCTCGACGATCGCCTGTCCGATGCCACGGGCTCCCCCGGTCACCAAGGCAGTCCTGCGCAAGGAATCGCTCATCCGCGCACGTCCGGATGGATGTTCGCGGCGAAATCCTCGCGCGACAGGAAGGGAAACATGTCCTCGAGAGGCTTGGAGACGATCCGGCCGTCGGGAAGCTTCTCCGAGGAGAGCTTGGGCTCGAAGGAATAGTCGAGCTTGAGCTTCACGTCCCAGATCACGGGATCCAGGCCTTCCGCCACCAAGGCCTGATGCGCAGCCACGTCCTCGAGCCGGGTCGTGCGAACGTAGCGGATCCCGTAGGCGGCCGCGAGCTTCTCCATGTCGGGGAAACCAAGGCCCGAAGTGATGCCGCAGCCATACTGGGACTTGAAGAAGTTCGTCTGGGTCTGCCGGATGGAGGCATAGCCGCCGTTGTCGAGATAGACCAGCTTCAGCGCCAGCCCGTTGTGCGCCACCGTCGCCAGCTCCTGGAGATTCATCTGCAGACTGCCGTCGCCGGCCAGGCACCAGACGGTCCCCTCCTTTGCGACTGCGGCCCCAATGGCGGCGGGAAGATCGAAGCCCATCGAAGCGCAGCCCGAATTCCAGAATGTGCGCTGGGAAGCCTTGGCGATTCCCGCCTGGAACAGGACAACGCAGGCGGTGCCGTTGCCAGCCACCACGGTCGCATCCTCGGGGAGGCCTTGGGTGAAGGTCTCCACGAAGGGATAGGGATTGATCCGCTCGGCTTCATGGAGATGTTCGGGGCGGACCACCGGGTGGAGCTCTAGGCGCTTGCGGCACCAGGCCAACCATTCGGCGCGCCCCGCGACGGGAGCCTCGGAGCGCGCCGCCTCTAGCAACTCCGGCAGCACGTCCTTCAGATCAGCCACGAAGGCGTGATCCGGATGGAAGGTCGGCTTGGCAAGCTCGGCCGGATCAATATCAATCGCCACGGTGGTCGCCCGATGGGCGAAGTTTTCCCAGTTGTAGCTGATCTGGCGCACGTTGTTGCGCGTGCCCAGGAATAGGATCAGGTCCGCGTTCTGGAGCGTGAAATTGCCCGCACGGTTTCCGATGGTCCCGATGCGGCCACAGTAGGAAGGATGCGCATTGGGAAGGACGTCGTAGCCGTTGAAAGTCGACACGGCCGGAACACCGAGGATCTCCAGGAATTCGCGCGCCTGCGCAACCTGTCCCGAAAGCCGGATGCCGTGCCCCGTCACCACGACCGGACGCTTGCTGGTCCGCAGCAATTCCATGATCCGACCAATGTCCGCACCACCGCGAGGTGCAGCAGGAATCGCATGGCCGACAAGCGTCTCCTCATCGACCAAAGCACCCTGCACGTCCATGGGCACATCGATCCAGACCGGCCCTTTCCGGCCGGAGACCGCCGCATGGAAGGCTTTCTCGACTTCCAGCCGCACCCGTTTGGGATCGGTGATGCTCACCGCGTACTTGACCAGGGGCTTCACCACCGGGATGATGTCCACTTCCTGGTCGCCAAGCTGGCGGAGAGGAAGCTCCCGGCAACTTTCTACGGTCGTGGTCTGCTTGACCTGACCCGAGACGTAGATCGCAGGAATGCTGTCGGTCCACTGTCCCATCACGCCTGTAAGCGTATTCAATCCACCCGGTCCCGTCGTGATGTTCACGATGCCGACGCCGCCGTTGGCTCGGTAAAGGCCTTCGGCCGCGATGGCGCAAGCCTGCTCATGATGCTGATACAAGACCTTGAAAGGCTGGCTCCGGGCGAACGAGTCGTTCAGGTGCATCGCTCCGCCACCCGTGACCATGAAGACATGGTGAGCACCCAGTTCGTAGAGGCGCTTGGCGATGTAATCACTGACCTTGATCATGCCTGTCCTTGCGTTTGGCCGAGCGTCCTTGCACCGACCAATGATTGGTTGTGGGTCCATGCCGCCGTCGCTTGCAGCGCCGCTTCCAGCCCCACTCGATTCTCCAGACCGAACTCGTCCTTCATCCGCCCCACGTCCGGGACATAGACATCCGTCCTGCGAGACGGATCAGGAATACCGAGCACCTCGTAACCCGCCTCTCCACCCAGACCTGCGCACAGACTCGCCAGTTCCCGCATCGACACGGCTTGGTCCGAGCCGACATTGTAGGCAGTCGCATGTCTTCCCGAGGCCAGCAATACCAAATTCCAGGCGGCCATCTCGGCGGCGTACTGGTATGAACGTACCGTCGTGCCATCGCCCAGGATGCGGATTTTTCGGCCCGAAAGCGCGTCGCCAAGGAAGTTGCCCACCGCGAAGTGGCTGTCCATCGGCAGCAGCGGTCCCACGAAAGCCCAGAGCCGGGCCGAGGTGAACGAGAACGAGGCTTGGCGGTGCAGCGTGAACAAAAGCTCCGCCAGCCGCTTGCCCTCGGCATAGGCGATGCGGGGCGAGAAGGGATCGAGGCCGAAGTGCTGGTCTTCCCGGACGCGCTCGACCTCGGAAGGCTGCGGTCCCGCCGCCGCTCCCGAACTGACAAAGAGCGCACGGGAAATGCCCGCCTTCTCCGCCAGGTCCAAGGTGCGCGTGGTGCCTTCCAAGATCGTCTCGAGCATCCGGCGCGGACGCTCCTTGAGCAGGGCTGCGCTGGCCTCGGTGGCTCCGGCGATCAGATGCGTCGCCCCTTCGCAGTCCCACCCTGCCTGCAGGACATCGCCCTGCACCAGACGGACCGATGGATGCGCCACAATCTCCGGATGATCCTTCCGGACCCGGTCGGGATTGCGCGTCAGCAGGCGAAGACGCGCCTTGAGCAACCCATGGTCAATCGCATGGAGGAGCACCGCACTCATCCAGGCCCCGACAAAACCTGTCCCTCCCGTGAAGAAGAGATCCATGCCGTCCAGCCGCTTCCAATGCGTCGCCACTGTCTCGACCGCCAGGTCGAGATCCGCGGCCGGAAGGCCGTAGCGAAGCTCCAGCGGCGGGCTCACCGTCCGGCCACCTTCTTGATCACTTGTGCGATGTAGGCGAGCTTTTCCTGGTCCATGCCGGGATAGGTTCCCGTGAACACGGCTTCGTTCATGATGCGGTCGGCACCGGCAAGGTCGCCAACCACGCGGAAGGCCTTGCCCTGGCTGTCGTGCTTGAGCTGCACGAAGGCCGGCTGGCGCACCAAGTTGCCGCCGAAGAGCATCCGGTTGCCAATCTTGGCGTCGTCCAGGGCACGGGCCAGATCGGTGCGCCCGAACTTGCCGTTCTTCTTCACCAGCATCATGAAGCCAAACCACGACGGATCCACCACCGGCTTGCCGGCATCCCACTCGAAACCGCTCGGGCTCCAGCCCTTGGCGTGCGTGGGCAGCATGAAGTCGATCACGTCCTCCAGCTCGGCAAGCTCGGCACGCAGGAAGTTCCAGTTGTCGATGCGCGCCTGAATGAAGCGCGGGAGCTTCTTCAACTGCACGCGGCCGATGGCCGCCTGGGGGTCCAGGGGCTTTACGTTGTAGCCCAGGTGGCTGTAGATGTACTTGTGGTCGTACCCGTCCGGAAGCTCGCCCAGCTGCCAGTCGAAGCGCTTGCAGCAGGTGTCGTCCTTGCCCGAGGGGCACCAGCAGTCGCGTCCCCAGTCGCGGAACGACTCCGCGCAGGTCTTCAGGATCGCCTTGGAGACGATGTTCACCGAACCGCCCTCGCCCATGGTCAGGTGGTGCGGAGGATAGAAGCTCTGGGTCGAGAGGTCGCCGAAGGAACCGGTCCACTGACCGCCGTACTTCGAGCCCAGCGCGTCGCAGTTGTCCTCGATCAGCCACAGGCCCTTCTCGTCGCAAAAGCGCTTGACCTCGCCCAGATCGAACGGGTTGCCCAGCGTGTGCGCGAAGAAGACCGCCTTGGTCTTGCCAGGCACGTAGGCGGCCTCGAGCTGATCGGCGCGGCCGTTGGAGGTCAGCGGATCCACGTCCACGAACACCGGCACGCAGCCGTTCTGCACGATGGGAGCCACCGTGGTCGGGAATCCGGCGGCAGCGGTGATCACCTCGTCGCCGGGAAGGATGCGGCGCTCCTTGAGCTTGTAGGAGGTCAGGGCAGCGAAGGCGATCAGGTTCGCCGACGATCCCGAGTTCACCAGAAGCGAATTGCGCACACCCAAGAACTGTGCGAGTTCCTTCTCCATCGCCGCGCCCT